>Ga0207906_1000029_pt1 | contig 240034 bp, 208 predicted proteins | sample LinPmetageLP37_FD_184050 | JGI IMG/M metagenome (GOLD analysis project Ga0207906, IMG submission 184050) | Marine viral communities from the Pacific Ocean - LP-37 (SPAdes) | ecosystem: Environmental > Aquatic > Marine > Oceanic | place: Pacific Ocean | collected 2010-06-16
GCTACTTTCTGTTACCGCTCGACTTGCATGTGTTAGGCCTGCCGCCAGCGTTCAATCTGAGCCATGATCAAACTCTTCAATTAAAAAGTTTTATGTCTTTCGACAGCTCAATGAATTCTGAATTTTTGTTTTTGTTGCCAAAAACGAATTGACTGTGCGTTATTATTTTCACTTTTAAAAAAGTGAAATCAAAACAGCTCAAGGCTGAATCTTTTAATAACATATGGTCACTCAGTTTCAATTGAGACTCTAATTTGTTTGCCTCGCTACCTAAGTAGCTTGGCTGTTAGAACTCAATCTGTACGAGTGCCCACACAGATGATTGCTTTATATTGTTAAAGAACGTTTGAGTCGCTTTAGCGTCTCAAGGGATGCGAATAATACACCCTTTATTTTTCGAGTCAACACTTTGTTTTAAACTTTCTTTTGGAAGATTTAAAACCGAAGTTTTATTTAACTCTCTGAGTAGTTCGTGCCTCGCTATGCGTTGTCCGCTGCGCGTCGCCATATCCCGTCTCAGTGGGGTCGCATTATAGGGAGCGGCGGATTTTACGCAAGCGTTATTTGCATAAAACAGTAATTAAAATTAAGCCCCAAGCAAGTGCACACGATAGTCACAAGTTACCCACAAAACCCTGTTGATAACTCTGTTTTTGAACTTAAAAACTAAACACTTTTATCCTGATGTGATAAGTTGCGGTCACTTTTTTTAACTCATGTATTTAGGCAGTATCCATGACAGACATAATAAATAGTATAAGTGCCCTTCTATGGGGGCAAGTTCTCGTCTACTTATTAATAGCAGCGGGCCTCTTCTTTACTTTTCGACTAGGCTTTATTCAATTTGTGCAATTCCCACATATGTTCAAAGTTATGTTTGGTTCTCGTAAATGTGCCGATAACGAAATTTCATCCTTTCAGGCTTTTTGTACTTCATTAGCAGCTCGTGTCGGTACTGGTAATATGGCAGGTGTTGCTGTCGCCTTATACCTAGGTGGCCCAGGTGCTATTTTCTGGATGTGGCTTATTGCATTAATAGGTATGGCTACAAGTTTTGCCGAGAGTACTTTAGCTCAGGCTTATAAAACAAAAGATGCAGATGGTAATTTTAGAGGTGGCCCTGCTTATTATATGCAAAACGGTTTAGGCAAACGTTGGATGGGAACTTTATTCTCGTTATGTTTAATTTTAGCCTTTGGTTTAGTATTTAACGCAGTACAGTCAAACTCTATTGCTGCAGCATTTGAAGTAGCGTTTGATGTACCTAAGTATATAGTAGGCATTTGCTTGGTTATTGGCTCTGGCATTATTATTTTTGGTGGCCTAAAAACAATTTCTCGCTTTGCTGAAATGGTTGTTCCATTTATGGCATTAGCTTACCTGCTGGTTGCACTTTATGTATGCGCCATTAACTTTACTGCACTACCAGATGTGCTAGTACTTATTATAAAAAGTGCTTTTGGTATTGAACAAGCTGGTGCTGGTGCTATTGGATACGGTGTCACACAAGCGATGATCCAAGGTATAAAGCGTGGTTTATTCTCAAACGAAGCTGGTATGGGTAGTGCAGCTAATGCCGCGGCTACTGCGACGCCTTACCCTCCTCACCCAGCATCACAAGGTTATGTGCAAATGTTAGGCGTATTTATTGATACTATTGTTATTTGTACAGCGACTGCTTCTCTTATTTTACTATCGCAGCAATTAGTACCTGAATCTGGTGTTATGGGGATTGAACTTACACAAGCAGCATTACAAGAACATGTCGGCAACTGGGGTACTTACTTTATTGCTATTGCTATATTGTTTTTTGCCTTTACTTCTATTGTGGCCAATTACTCTTACGCTGAAACAAATTTAATGTTTTTAGAACACAACTCTAATAAAGGTATGTTTATCTTTAGACTTGTTGTTTTAGGTATGGTGATGTTTGGTGCTGTTGGTGAGCTTGGTTTAATTTGGACGCTGGCAGATATATCAATGGGTTTAATGGCCATTGTAAACGTTATAGCGCTATTTATGCTTTCAGGTGTTGTTGTATGGCTTTCAAAAGACTATAACGAACAACGCAAAAAGGGCTTAATACCCACCTTTGACAAAAGTAAGCATCCTAAACTTGCTAAAGAGGTTGACCCAGAGGCCTGGGAATAGAAAATAATCAGCGAGCTACGGCTCGCTTTTTTAGTTCTAAAAATAACAAATACTACGCTTAATCATCTCATTTCTTATAAATAAAAGTTATATTAATTTTAAAACTATTTTATATTTAATTACGTAGTGCGTAGGATGTATGAATTAAGTTATCTATAAAAAGGAGATCCGATGGATGACATGACAAAAAAATACAGTATAGACACTACTGATTACCAAGTTGGGCAAGATAATGTACAAAAGTGGGGATTTGATATCCATAACCCAGTATTTGGTATAAGCGCTTTCTTAGTTGTTTTATTTGTAATACTTACCCTAGTTTTTGACCCTACCGTTACCCGTGATGCACTAACCTCTACTAAAGACGCAATAATTAATCAATTTGATAGTTACTTTGTGTTACTAGCCAATGCCTTTGTGATCTTTTGCGTTATTTTAGCATTTTCTCCTTTAGGTAAAATTCGGTTGGGTGGCGTAAAAGCTCGTCCAGAACATGGTTACATGTCATGGCTTTCAATGCTCTTTGCAGCAGGAATGGGGATTGGCTTACTGTTTTGGGGAGTTGCTGAGCCAACTGCATATTATACTGGTTGGTATCATATGCCTATGGGCGTTGAGCCAAATTCACCGCAAGCACACTCATTAGCTTTGGGTGCAACCATGTACCACTGGGGTTTACATGGATGGGCGATTTACGCAGTTGTTGGGTTAAGCTTGGCTTTTTTTGCATTTAATAAAGGCCTTCCTTTATCTATACGTTCGGTTTTTTATCCATTATTTGGTGATCGCGCCTGGGGATGGCTTGGTCATATCATAGATATACTCGCTGTACTGTCTACTTTATTTGGTTTAGCTACATCGCTAGGCCTTGGCGCTCAACAAGCTACCAGCGGGATAAATTATCTGTTAGGCACTGATTACGGGACTGCTTTTCAAATATCTGTTATTGGTTTAGTAACGTGCATTGCAATTTTCTCAGTTATTAGAGGTATTGAGGGGGGTGTTAAAGTACTGAGCAATGTTAATTTAATTTGTGCATTTATTTTATTATTAGCCGTTATTGCCCTTACTTTCTCTGATGCAATTACTGCTGTTTGGTTTACCCTTGGGGCGTACGTAGAGCACTTTGTACCTTTGAGCAATCCATTCAATAGACCCGATGAAGATTGGATGCACTCTTGGACTGTGTTTTATTGGGCATGGTGGATATCATGGTCGCCGTTTGTTGGGATGTTTATTGCCCGAGTTTCAAAGGGGCGCACTGTACGCGAGTTTTTACTCGTCGTCATTGGCCTACCAACGCTTCTTAGTTTGGTTTGGATGGGCGTATTCGGAAATATGGCAATTACACAAGTTATAGATAAAGTTGGCCCACTTGGACAAAATGGTTTAACTGATATCTCAGTGACTTTATTTCAAGTATACGAGCAGTTACCTCTTTCTAGTTTTATTTCTATTATTTCTATAGCACTCGTTTTGGTATTTTTTATAACGTCGTCTGATTCAGGATCGCTTGTAATAGATGGTATAACTGCGGGCGGTAAAATAGATGCACCAGTGCCACAACGTATATTTTGGGCTACAGTCGAAGGCGTGATTGCAGCAGTATTGCTCTGGGTTGGTGGCTCGCAAGCATTGCAAGCGCTTCAGTCGGGCGTAGTTACTACAGCTTTGCCGTTTTCAATAGTACTTATTTTAATGTGTGTTGCGCTTATTCAAGGCTTGTTGAGCGAGTATCCAATTTACAAAGCTCAGAGTAAACTGCAATAACAATTTATCCTTTATAAGCGATCCTCAAGGATCGCTTATAAAATCTTCGCAATTGGTATAACTAAGTGCTTAACACATTCCTTATACTCCTACCTTAAATTTATTTTAGACACCGCACTTCTATTACATTCATTAATGCCACCCCTCGTTAAAACTTAGGTGCAGGAGTAATTGCCATGAAAATTAAATAACCAGCGTTCTGATTTTTTGCTCTGTTATAAACAGGTGCTCTTATACCAATTCGCTTAATTAAGTGATCTATTTTGAGGATGGTGAAACTCTAAGATATTAAAAAGAAATAGATTTTAAAGGTAAGTAGGTATTAAAAATAAGATTAGAGAATTTAAGTAAGAATAATTTTTGAATGTTTTAAAATTAGAAGCAATTTAGAATTTAAGTGAATTTAATCTGAGGATTTTAGTAAAGATGGTGCCCGAGGCCGGACTTGAACCGGCACGACTTGTTAGTCGAGGGATTTTAAATCCCTTGTGTCTACCAATTCCACCACTCGGGCATCGAGTTTGCTAATTAAAGCGTGTGGAGTAAATTATATGGAGGCGGAACCCGGAGTCGAACCGGGGTAAACGGATTTGCAATCCGGTGCATGGCCACTCTGCCATTCCGCCTAAATGTTTCCAAATAATTTGGAGCGGTACACGAGGCTCGAACTCGTGACCTCGACCTTGGCAAGGTCGCGCTCTACCAACTGAGCTAGTACCGCAAAATACTATTTTATCAACTTTAAATTATCTTGGTTAAAAAATTTAAAGTGGTGCCCGAGGCCGGACTTGAACCGGCACGACTTGTTAGTCGAGGGATTTTAAATCCCTTGTGTCTACCAATTCCACCACTCGGGCATCGAGTTTGCTATTTAAAGCAAGTGGATAAAACTAATATGGAGCGGTACACGAGGCTCGAACTCGTGACCTCGACCTTGGCAAGGTCGCGCTCTACCAACTGAGCTAGTACCGCATCATATTAATTCTAAATTAACCGTTTTATAAATTACACTTGGTAATGCAATTAAACCACAAAGTGGTGCCCGAGGCCGGACTTGAACCGGCACGACTTGTTAGTCGAGGGATTTTAAATCCCTTGTGTCTACCAATTCCACCACTCGGGCATCGAGTTTGCTAATTAAAGCGTGTGGAGTGTTGAAATGGAGGCGGAACCCGGAGTCGAACCGAGGTAGACGGATTTGCAATCCGGTGCATGGCCACTCTGCCATTCCGCCCCAGTACGGGGTATTAACCTTAAGATAAACTTGGAGCGGTACACGAGGCTCGAACTCGTGACCTCGACCTTGGCAAGGTCGCGCTCTACCAACTGAGCTAGTACCGCATTTTATTTATCAGTTATTTGAATTAGCACATGATGATTTATGTGAACATTCAGGTAACTGATTAATTACCGTTTTGTTTATCTCGGGGGCTATGCCCTCTCAACACGGACGCATTCTACAGAGATTATTAAACGCGTCAATACAAAAAATGCTAGTTTTGAACTGTTTGCTTGTTTTTTATCTAAAACGGTGCGTTATTATACATTTAGAGTTAATTTTTAGTCAATTCACCCCATGCTGCACGTAAATATTGCATCATAGAACTCAAGGTTAAAAAGGTCGCAATGTACAGTAGTCCAAAACTTAAATAGTTCATCCATGTATCATATTGCCAAATCAAACCGATAATGGCTAACATTTGTGCAGCCGTCTTAATTTTACCCATGTTTGATACAGCGACATTACCACGCTTGCCCTGCTCTGCCATCCATTCACGAAGTGCAGATATGATAATTTCACGGCTTATTATAATAAGAGCAGGTATTGTCATGTACATTGACTGGTACTGATCAGATAACGCTACAAGTGCGGCACATACCATTACTTTATCAGCAACAGGATCTAAAAAAGCACCAAAAGGGGTTGATTGCTCAAGCTTTCTTGCTAAATAACCGTCTAGTATATCGGTGATTGATGCAAGCCAAAAAATAAAGGCGGCAGCAAAAAAAGCCCAGCTATAAGGCAAATAAAATATCACCAAAAAAACGGGGATAAGAAAAAGTCTAAATGTTGTGAGTGTGTTTGGAATATTCCACATAACTACTTGGATATGTCTTTTTTGCTATATTCGCATGTAGGGCTAGCCCTTGTCATGCAAATGGTTAAATATCTTCTCAGCCATGTCAGGGCTGATCCCAGGAACTTTCTTTAACTGTTCTATATTAGCAGCTTTTACTCCCTGCATGCCCCCTAAATATTTTAATAATGTTTGCCGACGCTTAGAACCGACTCCATTTATTTCTTCTAGTAGTGATTGCGTACGTTGTTTTTGGCGTTTATTACGATGCCCTGCAATTGCAAAACGATGAGATTCATCACGTATATGCTGTATTAAATGTAGCGCAGGTGCATCTGAATCCATAGGAATGGTTTTTCGACCACCGTCAATTAATAGTGTTTCAAGGCCAGGCTTACGGCTAGTACCTTTAGCAACACCTACTAACAAAGGCATTTTTGTATGTGGCCAGTTAGAAAAGTACTGCTCCGCGCGCCCCAGTTGCCCCTTACCACCATCAATAAAGATAACGTCTGGAATTTTGTCTTCATCTACTAATTTGTTGTAACGCTTATTAAGTGCAAACTCCATTGCAGCATAATCATCACCACCGGTTATACCCGTTACATTATAGCGCCTATACTCTTTTGTATTTGGGCCTTGTGAGTCAAATACAACACAACTTGCAACAGTGTTCTCCCCCATAGTGTGGCTTATATCAAAACACTCCATTCGGGTAATATCATCAAGTCGCAATGTTGCTTTTAATTGTGCATAACGTTTATTAATAGAGTCTTGGGTACTTTGCTTAACTGCAATACTGTTTAATGCATTTTTATTGGCCAGTTGTAAGTATTGAGCACGCTCACCACGGGTAACTACTTTAAGTGTTACTTTGCGCTCACTTATTTGTGTGAGTGCTTCACCGAGTGCCCCGCTCTCTTCTATTTCAAACGGTAATATGATTTCTTTTGCAATACGCCCTGTTGCTCCTGGCGCTAAATAGTACTGTCCTAAAAATGAAGTCAATATTTCTTGCTCACTTGAATCTTTAGGTACTTTTGGAAAATACGTTTTACTACCTAATACTTTGTGATCGCGGATCATTAATAAATGAATACCATTTAAACCATTTAAATGAGCAAAACCAACTACGTCCATTTCAGCAAAATTACCTGATATAGACTGTTGCTCCTGCATTTTACGAAGTAGCATTATTTGGTCGCGAACTTTTGCCGCCAGTTCAAAGTTTAATTGTAGGCTGGCTGCTTCCATTTTCTTTATTAAATCAGCAATAACTTCGTGAGATTTACCCGTTAAAAACTTACGGACATAGTCAACTTGCTCGCTGTAATCATCATCCGTAACTTTATTCACACACGGAGCTGAGCAACGCTTAAGCTGATATTGCAGACACGGGCGACTTCTTGCGCGGTAATAAGCATCTTCACATTGACGAACAGGAAATATTTTTTGCATTAAGCGCAAGCTTTCAGATACCGCTCCCGCGCTCGGAAAAGGTCCAAAGTACTCACCTTTAATTTTACGGCTGCCACGATGAAACGCTAAACGAGGGTGTTTATGGCTAGTTAATAAAATATAGGGATACGACTTATCGTCGCGTAATAATATGTTGTAGCGAGGCTGGTATTTTTTTATTAGATTATTTTCAAGCAACAGCGCTTCTGTTTCAGTATTAGTGAGTGTGACTTCGATGTCACAAATATTACTCACTAAAACGCGTGTTTTGCTGTCGGTAATGTTACTTCTAAAGTAACTGCTCACACGCTTTTTTAAATGCTTAGCTTTACCAACATAAATAACTTGGTTGTCACTATCAAGCATGCGGTATACACCCGGCTCACTTGATAGCGTTTTGAGAAAATGTACGTGATCAAATTCAGACATAAATTATAGTTAGTACGAAACGTCTATATCAATCATTTTATGACGGATTGCTAAATGGGTAAGCTCAACATCACCACCTACATTTAGCTTTTCAAACATACGGTAGCGATAGCTATTTACTGTTTTTGAACTTAGGTTTAAACGCTCAGCTATATTTTGTGCTTTTTCACCTTTAGTGATCATAAGCATAATTTGCAGTTCGCGTTCAGATAAGCTCTGAAAAGGATTTTCGTCTGTGCGACCTGTCACTTGCGCAAGTGCTATTTGCTGTGCAATTTCAGGGGCAATATAACGCTGACCGGCATGAACACAACGAATGGCACGCACCATTTCGTCAGAGCCAGCACCTTTAGTTAAAAAGCCATGTGCACCAATTTGCATTACTTTACTCGGAAACGGGTCTTCACAGTTAACGGTAAGCACAATAATTTTTACATCAGGGCAGTAACGACAAATCTTTTTAGTCGCTTCTAATCCGCCCATGCCTGGCATATTCATATCCATTAATACTATGTTTGGCGCATGCTGACGACAAAACTGTACAGCCTCTTCGCCAGTTTTAGCTTCACCAATTACTTTAAACCCTCGTACATCATCAAGAATACGCTTTATTCCTGTTCGTACAAGTTCATGGTCATCAACTAAAAGTACATTAATCAATGGAACATCCTCACTTACCTAACAACATGCAATTTAATTAAATTAATTTGCCACAGTAACATAGATAAAGCGAAACAATAACTAATATTATTGCCTCGCCCTAATAGTTTAAGATGACGATTTTTCGCTAAATCTGTCAACCCATAACGCAATGATACCATCACCCGTTACATTACACGCAGTACCAAAGCTATCTTGTGCCAAATAAAGTGCAATCATTAATGCAACCGCGCCTTCATTAAACCCAAGCATGCTTGTTAATAGGCCAAGCGCCGACATAACTGCGCCACCTGGAGCACCTGGTGCTGCAATCATCACTACACCTAACATCATAATAAACGGTAGCATACCCATTAATGAAGGGACTTCCATGCTTGGCGATAAAAACATAACAGCCATTGCACAGGTTACTATAGTGATAGTTGAGCCAGATAAGTGAATAGTCGCGCAAAGTGGTACGGTAAAGTTTGCTACATCTTCTTTAACGTTATTTGCTTTACTTGATTGAAGCGATACTGGAATCGTTGCTGCACTTGACATAGTACCTAACGCTGTAAAGTAAGCTGGTAGCATATTTTTAACTAATTCGATTGGATTACGTTTTAATAGTACACCTGTCGCTATATATAAAACGCTTAACCATAACCAGTGCATAACAAGCGCTGCAATTAGTACTACGCCAAATGTTTGCAGTGTATCTACCACAGTACCCGCTACCGTCATTTCGGCAAATACACCTGCAATGTAAAATGGTAAAGCAGGGATAATTACTTTTGATAATAATCCGTCAATCACATCTCGGCCCTGATCAGACACATTTTTAAGCGTATCAAGCTCTAATTGACTCATGCCTATACCAAATACAAAAGCAGTTACTAATGCGGTCATTACCCCCATTAGAGGTGGAATTTCTAAATCAATAAAGCTGCCAATTTCTGTAGCAACTTCTGCCTCGAATGTAATACCACCGCTTAAAAAAGGGATAACAGCACTTACTAATAAAAATGCAAGCGTACCTGCAATAATTGTAGAGCTATAAGCAAACCCGACTGTTTTACCAAGTAAGTGACCAGACCCTTTTGGTAGGCCTGCAATACCTGATGCAATAAAAAATAATATAATAAGTGGAATGGTAAAGGAGATAATTTGACCAATCAGCTCTTTTACTGTGAATAAAAGTTCAACACCAGTTATAGGTACATATAGTCCAACTAGGATACCGGCCACAATACCGGCAATTAATTTTAAGATTAATTTCATTGTGATTGCTTAATTGAATTTAGATACGTGTTTTTATCATGTTTTAGACGCATTGTGTGATAAAACTATTCAAGTTACATTCATATGCACAAATATTAAACAAACACAGCTTAATTCAATACTCTTTTGAACATTTTTTGACTAAACGAAGTTTTACTCTTTAAATTTTAAATTAAGCCCGCACCTATAATAACTAAAGCACCGCTAATAATTGATTTTTATTTCGACTGGTTATAAGCCCAATAGATATATGTTATAGCCAAACTTTACTTTAGTTTTTTTAAACTCACAGTAAAGTGTGTTTATATAGTTAGTAGCAAAGGCTATTAACACGTTGATCAGATTGCATCCAAAGGAACATTATGTCTACTATTTTTGAAGATAACTCACTAAGCATCGGTAATACACCGCTGGTAAAACTTAACCGTGTTACAGGTGGGAATGTATACGCTAAAGTTGAATCTCGTAATCCAAGCTTTAGTATCAAATGCCGCATTGGTGCATCGATGATTTGGGAAGCTGAAAAGTCAGGTCAGCTTGTTGAAGGTAAAGAACTTATTGAACCAACATCGGGGAACACCGGTATTGCACTTGCATTTGTTGCAGCAGCACGTGGTTACAAGTTAACGCTTACTATGCCAAACACCATGAGCCTAGAACGTCGCAAGCTATTAAAAGCATTAGGTGCAAATCTAGTACTTACCGACGGTGCAAAAGGTATGAATGGCGCAATTGAAAAAGCAAAAGAAATTCAAGCAACAGCACCTGATAAGTATATTTTATTACAACAATTCGAAAACCCTGCAAACCCAAAAATTCACTTTGAAACAACAGGCCCTGAAATTTATGATGCGCTTGATGGCAAAGTAGACTTTTTTGTAGCCGGTGTAGGTACTGGTGGTACTATTACAGGTGTTAGCCGTTACCTTAAAACAGAAAAAGGTCTAAACGTTAAGTCTATTGCTGTTGAGCCAACTAACTCTCCAGTTATTAGCCAAACGCTTGCCGGTGAAGAAATTAAACCAGGTCCTCATAAAATCCAAGGTATTGGTGCTGGCTTCATTCCTGGCAACTTAGATATGGACTTAATTGATGGCGCAGAGCTTGTATCTAACGAAGACGCAATTGCAATGGCGCATCAGTTAATGAAAAAAGAAGGTATTTTAGTAGGTATTTCGTCAGGTGCAGCGGTTGTTGCAGCTAAGCGAATTGCTGAAAAGCCTGAAAACGCAGATAAAAATATTGTTGTTATCCTACCTAGTGCAACTGAGCGCTACTTATCAAGCCCAATGTTTGATGAAGAGTTTAGTGAACAAGAACTAGTACAATAAGTAATTTTAAGATTTTTAGAAGGATGCTTTAGGCATCCTTTTTTATTATTTATTATCCAATTTTCTATTTATTGCCTGCCATACCTTTACATCTGCATAGATAAACCACACACTTTAAAAAAACTAATTAATAATAATTAATATGAAAAAAATCACGAGTTTATTAAGTTTGGTCATCTGTTTATTTTTATCAGCCTGTGGTGACGATACCAAAACACTTGGCGACACTCCTGGCGATACAGCAACCGCTTATTTTGATGCGCTTTATAACCAGCAAGACCTTCAAAAAGCCAGTACCATGGCAACCCCCAACCTTACACGTATAATGAAATCCTACGGCACCGCTAAACAGTTTTCCCGTAACTTAGTAAATATGCAATACGATGAAGTCACCATTGAAGTTGATATGACCAATATGAGCGTCCGTGAACAATACGGCGATAACGCTAAAATAAACCTTATTTTTACCGGCTATTTAAATGGTGATAAAATTGACGAAATGCGCAGTGTAAAAATGCTTCGTAAAAAGGGAAAATGGTACATAGATAAAATTGTTGCCGACCCTTACGCTCGTTAAAAATAAATGAATTAAACATAAAAAAGGCCTTACATTCGTAAGGCCTTTTTCGCTTTAGCAGGGCGTGTTGATCTTTGTGGATTGGAATTTGTTCAATCTAGGGGCGATTTAATCGCGGCGCGAGATTTGTAACCTAGTGGGCTAAGTAAAAACCGAGCAACAAAGAGTTAATCGTCCCTAGAAAGAACCCAAAGGGCAGCGCATGTTTGGCATTTATGCTGCGTTATCGCCTATTTATGGGGAATAACCACACTACATAGGCTCTGCCTTGCCTAAAAACCAAACAGCCTGCTGCAAATTCAACCACGAAAGGTCAACACGCCCTAGTATTTAAAGTAGTGCGCTACAGCTCACCTGGTTGAAAATTATCAACTGCAATGGCTTTCTTACGTAGCTTATTAGCATGATGCATTGCATCAGCATCCGTTTGCTCTAACAACTTATTTTCAAGCGCATAATTTATAGCACCTTCAATATCAAGCGTTGCAGGCACACTGCCCTTACGCTGCCATTGTTTTAAGTCTTTAAACTGCGCTTGCATATCATGCATAGCTAAAAATGCGCTTTCCATGACCCCTGTACCTGCATTTTCATCTACATAACATAAATGCGTTAAGCGGTTTCTAAATACACCAGGTTGAGTCATACGCTCGCAAATACTTTGTGCTATTTCATCACTTGGTCTGTGGTAATGGTTTCCAAGCGGGAACACTATACGTTTAAGGATAAAATTCACAACCGGATTTGAAAAGTTTTTAAAGAAGCCATTAAACGCTTGGCCAATTTCAAATAATGAGTTCTCAATTGCATATTTTACAAATGGTAAATCAGCTTGTTGGCGCCCTTCATCTTCATAACGTTTTAAAACAGTTGATGCTAAGTACAAATGACTTAATACATCACCCAAACGCGCTGATATCATTTCTTTACGTTTGAGCTCACCGCCAAGCATTAACATTGCAACGTCTGTACAAATAGCTAAGCCTCGGCTCATTCTACTCAGTTGTTTATAATAAATAGCCGTTTCACCACCTACAGGCGCTTTAGCAAAGTAGCTACGTGTTAAGCCATGCACAAATGCCATACCTGCATTACTTGCTGCAAATATTATATGGTTTATTAATAAACCATCAAATTGTTCAAGTGCTGCGTCGTCATCTTCCATTGCAGCGGCTTCCATTTCTTTTAAAACAAATGGATGACAGCGTGTTGCACCTTGGCCAAATATCATTAAGTTACGCGTTAAAATATTCGCGCCTTCAACCGTAATTGATACTGGAATCCCCATATAGCCATGCGCCAAATAGTTATTAGGCCCTACTTGAATTCCTTTACCTGAATGAATATCCATTGCATCATTCATTACCGTACGACCCATTTCAGTCATATGGTATTTAGCAATCGCTGTTACAACCGACGGGCTTAATTTTAAATCAATCGCACCTGCGGTCATTAATCTGCACGACTCAAGTGTGTAAGTTAAACCACCAATACGTGCAAGTGCCTCTTGGACACCTTCAAACTGCCCTATAGATACACCAAACTGCTGGCGTACCATGGCGTATGCCGATGTCATTTTTGAAGCTAAATGTCCAGTTGCTGCACTTAATGCCGGTAGTGATATACCACGCCCTGCACTTAAACACTCAACAAGCATTCTCCAGCCACGCCCTGCACACTCTTGACCGCCAATGATCCAGTCCAGTGGTATAAATACATCTTTACCGTAAGTGGTACCATTCATAAAGGCCATATTAAGCGGATAATGACGCTCACCCGTTTCAACACCCGGATGATCGGTTGGTATTAGAGCACATGTAATGCCTAGCTCTTTCTTATCACCTAATAAAGTATCAGGGTCATACATTTTAAATGCTAAGCCGAGTACAGTAGCCACTGGTGCAAGTGTAATGTAACGCTTTGACCAATTTAAACGCAGGCCCATTACTTGCTCGCCATTGTGCTCACCCATACACACCACGCCCGAATCAGGAATGCTGCCAGCATCAGAGCCCGCCTCTGGTCCCGTTAATGCAAAACAAGGAACATCTGTACCATTAGCTAAACTTGGCAGCCAACGATCTTGCTGCTCTTTAGTGCCATAGTGAAGAAGTAACTCGCCCGGACCTAAGCTATTAGGCACCATAACAGTGACTGCGGCTGTTAAGCTTTTAGTCGAAATTTTTGACACTATCGTCGAATTAGCAATTGCTGAGAACTCACGACCGCCAAATTTTTCAGGAATGATCAGTGCAAAAAAACCTTCTGTTTTTAGGTAATCCCACACTTCTTTTGGTAAGTCTTTGTCTTTTTGTACAATTTGATAATCATCAAGCATCGCCAATAAGGTTTCTACTTGGTTAGCCATAAATGCGTTTTCTTTATCGCTAAGCTCTGGTTTTGGAAAGTGGTGCAGTTTTTGCCAGTCTGGGTTACCACTAAATAACTCACCATCCCACCAAACATCACCTGCTTCCATTGCCTCTCGCTCTGTTTGCGATAATGGCGGAAGCACCTTTTTGAACATTTTAAACGTAGGACGACTAATCAAGTTTAGGCGAATATCTTTAACCGCAAAAATAACCACCACCACGACCAGCAATATTATAAATATTAACATGCGCACATTCCTTACACATTGAATGAAAATAGTAACTTAATTATGACCCATCTTAATTTAAATACAATCATTGCACGACGAGTCGTGAGCCTTAACGCATTCATTTTATTGTTTTAAACATCACTGCTATTATCAACGTTTTAATAACAATAAATTAAAGGAATAGCATGACCCCTTTTCGATTTAAACTAAGTATGAGCGCCTTAATGGTAGCAAGTACTCTTGCTTTAACGGCCTGCGATGCGCAAGTATCTATCGACACTACCGATTCACCACACACTAAAAAAGCTGTAACAGCTAAAGATGCAAATACATTTATAACAAACACAGAAAAAGAACTAAGTGCACTTTATTTAGAATCGAGCCGTGCAGAGTGGATTTACGCAAACTTTATTACTCACGATACATCTGCTCTATCGGCTGAAGTTAACCGTAAAATGACCGAAACAGTCGTGCGTTTAGCAAATGAAGCTGCAAAATACGACGAACTAGAGCTTGATTACGATGCTCGCCGTAAGCTTGATAAACTAAAACTAGCACTTACACTTCCAGCCCCACAAGACGCTGATAAAACAGCGAAGCTTTCACAAATTGTTGCAGAGCTTGGCGGGCTATATGGTAAAGGTAAATACTGTAAAGAAGATGGCAGCTGTTTGAGCCTTGGCGACATGACCTCAAAAATGGCCACCAGCCGAGATTACAACGAACTACTTGATTTATGGCAAGGCTGGCGTGAAATATCAAAACCCATGCGCCCACTTTACGAGCAACAAGTAGCACTTACCAACGAAGGTGCGAAGGAGCTTGGTTATGCCGATACGGGCGCTATGTGGCGCAGTAAATACGATATGCCTGCTGATGACTTTACCACTGAGCTTGACCGTATTTGGGGCCAAGTTAAACCACTTTATAACTCGCTACACTGCCATGTTCGCGCAAAGTTAGGTGAAAAGTACGGCACCGACAAAGTACCTCAAGATCAGCCAATACCAGCACACTTACTCGGTAATATGTGGGCGCAAGCATGGGGTAATATTTACGATGTAGTTGCACCAGAAAACGCCGATCCGGGTTACGACGTAACCGAGTTATTAGCTCAAAATAATTACGACGAACTTAAAATGGTCAAAGGGGCTGAAAACTTTTTTACCTCAATGGGTTTTGATGCACTACCAGAGACATTTTACGAGCGTTCACTGTTTGTAAAACCAAAAGACAGAGATGTGCAGTGTCATGCATCAGCATGGAATATCGATAGCAAAGACGATTTACGCATTAAAATGTGTATTCAGCGCACAGGCGAAGAGTTTTCAGTTATTCACCATGAATTAGGTCATAACTTTTATCAACGCGCTTATAATAAACAACCTTTATTTTATCAAGAAAGTGCAAACGATGGTTTTCATGAAGCCATTGGAGACACCATTGCCTTATCGGTTACACCGGGTTACTTAAAAGAAATCGGCTTACTTGAACAAGTACCTGATGAATCTAAAGATATCGGTTTGTTGATGAAAATGGCACTTGATAAAGTAGCCTTTGTACCGTTTAGCTTAATGGTTGATCAGTGGCGTTGGCAGGTATTTTCAGGTGAAGTAGCCCCAGAGAACTACAACAAAGCTTGGTGGGAACTACGTGAAAAATACCAAGGAGTGCAAGCTCCTATCGCACGTAGCGAAAACGACTTTGATCCGGGTGCTAAGTACCACGTTCCGGGTAACACGCCTTATACACGTTACTTTTTAGCGCATATTTTACAATTTGAGTTTCATCGCAGCTTATGTGAAATTGCCGGTAACGATAAAGCCATTCATCGCTGCTCTATTTATAATTCAAAAGAAGCAGGGGATAGGCTAAACGCTATGCTTGAAATGGGTTCATCTCGCCCTTGGCAAGAAGCGCTTGAAACTGTAACAGGTAAGCCGCAAATGGATGCAACAGCAATGCTCGATTACTTTGCACCATTACAAACATATTTAGATAAACAAAACGAAGGCCGCAACTGCGGCTGGTAAATAGCGCTGAATAAAAAGCCCGCTCAAATGAGCGGGCTTTTTATTCATATTCTAATTTTAGTTAAATTAGAACTGTAAGCTTAAATTTGCAAAGTAAGCATCATAATCAGAATCATCCCAGTTATTGCCGTAACCTGCTTCTAAACCAACATTGTTGTTGAAAAAGTGTTGAGCACCAAGAGTGTAATCATCATTTTTATTAACTGTAACAAAAACCGATGTTGCTTTGCTGAAATAGTAGTTAGATGCTAATTCCCAGTTACTTGAACCGCCATCAACATCTTCAAATTTACCTTCAACAGTCAAGTAGTTACCTTGCTGTAAATCAACAAAGTACTTAGCTGCTACTGCACGGTAATCAAACTCATCATCTGCTGTTACTGTAAAGCCAATATAATCAGTGCTGTTTAACTGGTGGTTATATGCCAAATCAAACACAAACTGATTGTCAGCATCTTCTACATCAATAAACGTTGCTTTTAATACAAGGTTTGGGTTAAAGAAGTAACCAGCTGAAAGTTCAATTACATCCGTGCTTGAGCCAAAATCACTATCGAAATTATTGTACTGTGCACCTAATACAAAATCTTCTACAAAATACTCACCGCCAACGCTAGTAACATCTCCAAAATCATTATCACTGTATGCACCATAAACATTTGTTTGCTTATTGATGTATTCAAATTGATCGTAAGGACCTAAAGTCGCTTTTGGAGAAAAATAATAAGTTGAGTCAACAGTTATTGTGTCATCACCATCTACATCCACGTATCCTACATGGCTGATTGATTGGTAAGTATCTGCGGCTATTGCAGTGGTTGCAGCGCTTGATAATAAAATGCTCGAAATGATAACGGCTAATTTTTTCATTTTAAATTCCCTATAAATATTACTTTTATGCCTCAGCTGTCTAGCCAAAGTCGGGGCGCATCCTAACGCCAAAAAAATGAACAAAAACTGAATAAGAGGTTAGATTAAAACCACTTAAAATGTAAGTAATTACGAGCGAATGTAAACAATAAGTATCAACAAAATCTGCGTAACAATAGTCTGTCATCATTTAAACTTTAAAAGTAACAAATAAGGTACAAGTTGCCGCCAAATTGAGCACAACTTAATTATTCGATAAACCTCATTAATATAACCTCCCCTCACTAAATTTTTCTAATTTCTCAAAATAATGACTATAATTAATTCATTATTTCTGAATTTATAATGAAAAATAGGTTTGTATCAGTGCATATTTTTATCTGTTTTTTCCCAATAACCATTGTTTACTAGCAAAAACAACTCCAATACTTACTATTTTATAGCTATTATCATCGACTGCATTTAATGACTTTAATAACAATTTAGCCATTCATGGCGACTCTATTTATAATTTAAAAGAAGTATTTAGATGAGCAAAATAAAGGGCGTAATTGCGACTGGTAATAATTTACAGTTAAAAACTCAAACGTTTAAAAACGACAAAGCCCGCTAAATTTAGCGGGCTTTTGATATTACTTTTGTATTAACTAAGTACGGGACTTAATTAAAACTGAAAACGCATGTTAGCAAAGTACGCATCGTTATCAGAATCATCAGCGTTGTTTTCGTAACCCACCTTTACACCAATATTTTTATTGATGAAGTGTTGAGCACCAAAGCTGTAAGTGTCTTGCTTGTTGTAGTTAGCAAATACAGATGTTGCTTTTGAGAAGTAATAGTTAGTTTCTGCTACCCATTGGTTTTCTGCGTCATCAATGCTTTCGTATTTACCTTCAAAAGTTAGGTAGTTACCTTGCTGTAAATCAATAAAGTATTTAGCAGCAACTGCACGGTAATCAAAATCGTCGTCTGATGTAAGTGTAACACCTACGTAATCTGTGCTATTTAGCATGTAGTTATAAGCTAAATCAAATAATGCGTAATCGTCGCCGTCTTTGTTTTCAACTAGTGTTACTTTTGCAAGTAAATCAGGGTTGAAAAAGTAACCACCCGTCAGTTTATAAAGCTCACTGTTAGAACCTGAATCTGGGTCTAGGTTTTCGTAAGATGCGCCAACAACAAATTCATTAATGAAGTATTCACCACCAACTGATGTTAAATCGCCAAAGTCGTCATCAGCATAGCCACCATATACGTTAGTTTGTTTATTGATGTATTCAAACTGATCGTACGGACCTAAAGTTTTTTTAGGAGATAAGTAGTAAATAGAATCTACCGCAACGGTGTCGTTGTTATCGCTATTTTTGTAGCTTAGGTTACTAATTGAATTATAGCTGTCTGCAGCAGCCGCAGTGCTAGATAATAAAATGCTCGAAATAATAACTGCTAATTTTTTCATTGTAAGACTTCCCTATGTACATTGCTTTTTATGCTCTAGCTGTATTGCTAAAGTCGAGGCACATGCTAACGTTAGGAAACTGAATGAAAACTTAACTAACCAGTTGTATTTATTAAGTTAATTGTAAGGAAGTGTTGTAAACTGTAAAATTAAAGTAGTTGCAACATCTAGTCAACAACTACTTAAAACATGTACCGTATTAAAGCGCGTGTTGGCTAATAATTCGGTAAACATCGTTAATATTATCGCCAGACTTAAACTCTTTACTAATTGGTGTTGGATCTGAGCCAACCCATATTTTTAGCTCGGCATCTAAGTCAAAATGGCCTGCACTTTCTTTACTAAACTTGGTAATTTTAGAGTAAGCAATACTCACCATTTCCATTTTAGAACCGGTCATACCTTGCTTATCAATTAAGATTAAGCGCTTATTAGTAAAAATAAACATATCACGTACTACTTTATATGCTTTTTCTACTTGCTCGCCGTCAATTAATGTATTGGCGAGGATTTTTTCTAAATCAGAATCGTCAACTTCGCTTGCATTACCCATAAGTCCGCTAAGTAAACCCATTATACTTTCTCCTGTTTAAATATTTGATTCTCTAATGTATGACCATTAACTAACTGCCTGTACTGCCAGTGTTGTTGATGACAAAAATTCAGTAGTGCAATATCAAGTGGATCGCTCGTTGGCTGATACTCAACTACATATTCTTTATGTTGGCTCATATACACACGACTCACACCTGCAATTGCTTGAAGCTGTTGCTCAACATTTTGATAAGCCTCGCTTAGCATTAATGTATAAAAGTGTTTATCGGTATTATTAGTTTTTGTTTGATGCTCGCTTAGTACGCCTTTATCTAAATGAAGTACCTGTGAGCATAGTCGCTCAAGCTCAGTTAAATCGTGAGAGCTTAAAATAAATGTAGCCTGCTCACTTAATTCTGATACCAGCTCACGTACTTCTCTGGCATGAATCGGATCAAGCCCTGCGGTTGCTTCATCAAGCATTACAATTTGTGGCGCGCCAATAAGTGCTTGCGCTATCGTAACGCGCTTGCGCATACCGTGCGATAAGTCCCCTGCACGCTGCTTTGCAATTTCTTTTAAGCCAACCAAGTCAAGTACACGTAGCGCCTCAGTTTGGCTTTGCTTAGCCCCCATACCTTGCAGCTTTGCATAAAAGGCGAGTTGCTTGTCTATATTAAAACGAGGGTCAAGTTGCGCGTCTTGCGGTAATGCACTTACTTTATTAAATAAAGCAGCACTACCAGGTTTATGCCCTAATATTTCAAGGCTGCCTTTACTTGGCGCAATATAGCCGCACAACAAACTAAATAAGGTAGTTTTACCCGCACCATTTGGCCCTACAAGTGCCACTGGCGCGCCTTTGTTAATTTCAAAGTCCACATTATTAAGCGCAAGTTTTGCACCATACGATTTACTCAAACCGCTAGCTGTAATTAATGGTCTCATAGTGAGCTCCTTGCAAAAATACGTTGAGCAACGCTTAGTAATACCGCAGTTTGCACAAGGGGAATAGCCACAGCGCTCAATAATGGTAAATTTTGCCCCGCTAATAGCTCTATTTGCACACCCGGAAATAAATAATCAAGCAAGCCTAATGCGGGTATTTGCCATTGCAATATACCAACTACAATACCGCCTGCTGCAAAATATAAAATTGCCAATACAATAGATAAACGCGATGAGCGAGCAAAGGTATTAATTAACGTCATTAGTGCTACAAATGGGCACAAAGTAATCACTAATATTAAAAATATAGAAAGCGCACGGGCAAAACCACCAGCCAGTAAACTTGGATCTCTAAAACACAATACCGCGAGTGTAGCCACAAGCGTTATACCCACCAAACATGCTAATACTCCTAGCTGCCCTAAAAAACGGCCAAACAGTATTTCAAAGCGAGTGGAGCGCAGTGATAAAAACCTTAGTGTGCCGCGCTCTCTATCGCCTACCGTTTGGTCGCTACAAATAAATAAACCAAAAACGGGAAAGCTATAAAGGGCTATTAACCAGTACATAGCAAATTCGGCCTCAGGCCAATCCAATAATTTACTTAAACCAATAGAACCTGATATATCACGGGCTATTTGCTCAAAATCAGGCGCACTTACAATGCCTACTGCCTGCCCTATTGGGTAGCGCAGTATTATTAGCCACACCAATGCAAAGGCAGCTAATGCAATAAGTCCACGTTTAGTTAAAAACATACGTACAAGCTCAAATCCCGCTATTTGCGTTAATCGCCCTACGTTTATCGGTAATGGTGTTGCCATTGACTATCCTTAATGACTTTTTATTTTCTGTGTATTTATCCACACTAAGTGTAAACACCTTGAATTACCAGCAAAAAAAAGCTCACCTGTGGTGAGCTTTGTAACAATACATTTAAATGTAACAGTATAAATTGCGATATAAATTATAAATACTGCTTATAAACCTCAAGTGCTTGGCTTAAATCGCTAATTAAATCTTCAACATCTTCAAGGCCTATGTGCAAACGAATAACCGGCCCTAAATCCCAACCTGTATTTGAGCGCAACCCTTTCATGGTTAAATTAGCCGTTACCAAACTTTCAAAACCGCCCCACGAAAAGCCCATTTTGATATGCTCAAGGCTATCTAAAAATGCATCAATCGCTTTTTGATTGCCGGTTTTCATCACAAATGAAAACAACCCATTACTGCCATCAAAGTCACGTTTAAAGAACTCATGCCCTGGGCAGCTTTCAAATGCAGGGTGTCGAATATGATCAACAAGCTCATGTTGCTCAAGCCATTTAGCTACTTCTATTGCTGCTTTTTCATGTTGATTTAAACGCACACCCATTGTACGCAGGCCTCTAAGTGCTAAATACGCATCATCGGCACTGGTACATTGCCCTAGTAAGTATGAGTTTTCGCGCAAGGTTGGCCAGTACTTTTTATTAGCAACAGCCACCCCCATCATCACGTCTGAATGGCCAACAATATACTTTGTTGCAGCTTGAATACTAATATCAACACCGTGCTCTAACGGGCGATAATGCAGACCGTTACCGTAGGTATTATCAAGCATGGTCATTACGTTGTGCTCATTGGCTACTTTTACCATAGCGGGCACATCTTGCACTTCCATCGTAATAGAGCCTGGAGATTCTAAAAACAACACTTTAGTATTTGGCTGAATGTAATCTTTAATACCTGCGCCAATGGTTGGCGGGTAATAGGTTGTTGTAATGCCCAGCCCCACTAAAATTTTATCGCAAAAATCGCGAGTTGGTTCGTACACGTTATCAACCATTAAAATATGATCACCGGTTTTTAAAAACGATAAAAATACTTGGCTGATCGCCGCAGCGCCACAAGGGTACAATGCACACCCTTCGCCGCCTTCAAGTTCTGTAATCGCTTCTTGCAGCGCAAAGTGTGTTGTTGTTCCTCGGCGCCCATAAAATAACGTTTTATCGCCACGGGTTTTAGCTGCTTCTTTTAAATCGGCTACAGTATCAAATACAATGGTAGATGCACGCTGTACAACAGGGTTTACTACGCCATGTGTATAGGCTTTTTTTCGCCCTGATGATACCAGCTGAGTGTTTTTATTACTTTTACTCGACATTGTTAATCCTTAAGGGTTTGTGCGCCAATGCTCAATTAAATAACGAGAGATAGAATCGGTTCTAGGCAGCTTTAAATGCTCGCCTTCTTCGTGCCAATTACCAAATTGCTCTAAGTCTTCACGACTAAACCATTTTGCATCGTCTAGCTCTTCTTTATCTACGTTAATTTGCTCAGATGTCGCCTGTGCAAAAAAGCCAAGCATAATTGACGATGGGAACGGCCATGGCTGAGATGCTACATAACGTACATTATCAACCTCTATACCTGCCTCTTCTTTAACTTCACGCGCAACAGCTTGTTCTAGTGTCTCCCCTGGGTCTACAAATCCAGCAAGCGATGAATACATACCAGTGGGCCACGCAGCTTGGCGACCTAATAAACAGCGTTCTACTCCGTCAGCAAAGACTTTAGTAACGACCATAATTACCGCAGGATCGGTACGCGGGAATGTAGGATGCTTACAGTTTTCGTTTTCACATACACGAGAATGCCCGGCTTCCACTGAACGGTTTTTACTACCGCAGCGCCCACAAAAACGGTGCGTGGCATGCCAATAACATAGCCCTCTCGCAAGGGCTGCTATTGAGGCATATTTAATGGTTACTTGAGGCCCATATTGGCGAATATCAAAAAACTGAGCGCCCTCTATTAAAGGCGAAAGTACGCTTTCATCCAGATCAGAAACATCCAATGCAAACACACCATGTTTAGCATTGTTTAAACCAACAAAAATAGCACTCGTTAAATCTAAATGTGCCACTTGTTGATACGTTAAATAGCTTACTTTAGGGGTATCTTTAATAAATAGGGTTTGATTATTTTTAACTAAAACCCATTTACTTTGCGCCGACATTTGCGCTTTAAGCCACGATGGGTCTTTACGAAAATTTGAGCCTCTATCTAGTGGCATGTTGCTGTAATGAAGCATGTAAGTCCTTGGTAACTCGTTATGCTTTAAAATTACCATAATCATTTAGCAAACCCAATTGATTACAGTAATAAAAAAAGCCTATATAAGGCTTAATTCATCTATTACGGCTTTGTATTAAAATCTCTCATGTTGCAGGCACTTAGCTTGCACTTTTTTAACTATTTTTTACTGTTAAAGTAGCAAAGTATTATCAATTAAATGAAATTGCTCTGCGCTTTGTTTTAATACCTCAGCAGTTAACCTGTCAGCACCGTATACATCGCACGGTACATTATATTGACTTTTTAAATGCCCAAGTAACAAAGCAAAGTCACCATCGCCAGAGAGCAAAATAACTTTATCAAGATTTTTACCCTGCTCTAACATGTCTATTGTTATGCCTACATCCCAATCGCCTTTAGCACTTCCATCACGGCGTTGAATAAATGGCTTTAGCTTTACGTCAAAACCAATCGCACGCAAAATATTTTGAAACTGATTTTGCTTTTCATCTCCTCGATAAATTGCATACGCAAAAGCACACTCAATATTGTATTGCGCCTCCATCATTCGCCAAAACGCATTGTAGTCAAAATTTTTCCCGTAACTCTCACGGCACGTGTAATAAATATTTTGCACATCAACAAAAATACCGACCCGTGGTTTCGTGCTTTGCTGCTCGTTTTGTAAAGTCATTTAGTGTCCTAGTGAGGATTAATAGCAATAAAAGTAACGTTATAAAATAAGTGTACCTTGCAATTTATATTTAAGTAACCTAAATTAGTTACATACCCTTATGTAACCAATATTGGTTACATATTAAAAAGTAACCATTTTGAGATTTTTATGATTGGTGTGATCAGCGGCGATATTATTAAATCGCAAACAATCCCTAAGCAGCAATACGATGCCATGCTTTATCAACTAGAGCAAAGTTTGCGAAACATTTCGGGGGAGCAAACACTTTGGAATATATACCGAGGCGATGCCTTTCAGTTACAAGTTAATAATCCTGAGCTCCTTTTTAAAAATGCCATACTTGTATATTTACACCTTAAATCGTCAGGTTATGAACTACGACAAAGCTTGGCGCTTGGGCAAATAGATAACCCACGCAGCGATATAAAAACAGCAACCGGTTCTGCTTTTACTCTTTCGGGGCAAGGCCTTGATAAAATAGGTAATCAACGCTTTGTTTTTAATATTAACGAGCAGCAGCTCGATGAAAGCTTAAATCTTAATTTAGCTTTTGCCGACGTATTGCTCACTAAAATCACACAAAAACAAGCAAATGCCCTGTATGTCTATTTAACATCACCAGACAACAGCCACGCGGCACTGGCTAAAGAGCTTAAAACAAGTCGCGAAAACGTAACCAAACTACTAAATTTAGCGCACTACCAACTTATAGAGCGCTTTATTAAGCACACACAAAACGTTATAAAAAATATAATTAAAGGAGGTGAATAATGGCGTTTTCACTTTTACTGGTCGCGCTTATTATTGGCCACTTACTCGCTGATTTTTACTGGCAACCTATGAGTTGGGTAAACGACAGAAATACCCGTCACTTTAAAGCCAGTAAGCTTTATTTTCATGTACTAGTGCATGGTGTAACAAGTGCACTCATTATTACCGTGTGGGAATACACATTCGGCTGGCAGCAACTAAGCAGTGTTTTAATTGCCACGGCGAGCATTATGCTGAGCCATTACTTTATTGATATAGCTAAATCGTATTCTAATAAAGGCGTGGTGCCTTTTTTACTAGATCAAATAGCGCACATACTCGTTATTATTGCGCTCAGTATTTGGCTAACTGATAACAATAGCTTTATGGCTGCAATTAATAATATGCTCACTGATCCCAAAATACTGTGGGTGGTATGCGGTTATTTAATTATTTTAAGTCCCAGCGCCGTATTTATAAGAATGATGTTAGAGCGTTTAACAAGCAACTTTTCAAATACTGGTAGCTTACCACTTGCAGGGCAAAGCATAGGTATGTTGGAACGCGTACTTATGCTGAGCTTTATATTGCTTGACCAATTTGCAGGGCTTGGATTTTTACTTGCGGCAAAGTCGGTATTTAGGTTTGGTGATTTAAGTGCAAGCAAAGATAAAAAACTTACCGAGTACGTTATGCTTGGCACACTACTTAGCGTAAGTGTTACTTTATTTGTCGGCTTGGGTATTAACTATTTAATCAGGCAGGCAATACAGTAAGTACAATTTACAGGTAATAAAAAACGCGCTGCCTCTATTTAATTAAAGAAGGGAGCGCGTTTTTTGTATCAGCATTTAACTAAATTCTAAATTAATTAAACGCTAGTGCAATCACTAATAATGATTAATCGTTATTGGTGCGACGACGGCGTTGGCCATTACCGCCAACAGATTCACGCTTTGCCCATGGGTTTTGCGCGCTGTCATCTGTTTTAGCAGCTGGCTTTTTAGAACCACCACGGCGTGGGCCGGTACCATTACCACCATTGTTCGGCTTTTTGCTGTTAGGCTTGCTGCTATCAGATTTAGGCTTATTAAAAGGCTGCTTTTTCTTAGGCTTTTTAGCCGGCAGTGGGCGAGCATCTAATGCGCGTTCAGCTACTGGGTTAATAGGCTCAAAACCGTCTTCTTCAGCACGTGGAATAAGCTCACCAATAAAGCGTTCAATACCGTATAAATCAACAGCATCATCAACCGTTACAAACGAAATCGCATGACCCGACGCACCAGCACGGCCTGTACGGCCAATACGATGAACATAATCTTCATATACGTTTGGTAAGTCGTAGTTAACAACATGCGGTAATTCAACAATGTCTAAGCCACGTGCAACAATGTCTGTTGCTACTAATACGCGTACTTCACCACTTTTAAAACCATCAAGTGCTTTAACACGTGCGCCTTGTGATTTATTACCATGGATAGCCGCGCCTACAATGTCATCGCGCTCTAGTTGTTTAACTAAGCGGTTAGCACCGTGCTTTGTACGGCTAAACACTAATACTTGTTGCCAATCGTTAGTGCGAATCAAGTGGCTTAGCAATGCTGTTTTACGTGTTTTATCTACCGCGTAAACGCACTGAGTAACACTTTTCGCTGTGGTATTTTTTGCAGCAACTGAAATTTCAACTGGGTCATTAATTAACCCTTTTGCTAATGCACGAATTTCATCTGAAAATGTAGCCGAAAACATCAAGTTTTGACGTTTAGCAGGCATTTTAGCAATTAAGCGTTTAATATCGTGAATAAAGCCCATGTCTAACATGCGGTCAGCTTCATCGAGTACAAGCACTTCAACGCTATCAAATTTAACTGCATTTTGATTATGTAAGTCGATTAAACGACCCGGCGTTGCGACTAAAATATCAACACCTTTACGAAGACGCTGCATTTGTGGGTTAATTTTAACGCCACCGTAAACTACAAATGAGCTCACATCAGAATGCTTAGCGTACTCTTCAACGTTTTCACTTACTTGCAAAGCAAGTTCACGTGTAGGCGTTAAAATAAGTGCACGTACGTGGTTACTCTTAGCTTTAGGGCCCGACGACAAGCGCTCAATAAGTGGTAATGTAAAACCCGCTGTTTTACCTGTACCTGTTTGCGCAGCCGCCATAACATCACGGCGTTCAATAATTGCAGGAATTGCTTGAGCCTGAATCGGCGTTGGCGTTTCATAGCCCTTTTCTAAAACCGCATTAACCAAAGACTGTGATAAACCTAAACCTTCAAAACTCATATAAACTCTCTTTTAAATAAGGCTACATTAGCCAGTTGCGCGCATTATACCTGTAGTAGCTAAGAATGCATGCCATTATTTACGTTGCAGGCAATTGAGCATAGTTTATTAAAATTAAACCTGTGATCAAGTTGCTTAAAAATGCAAAAAACGGCCATAGGCCGTTTTTTGTTTATACTTAATTACTCTAAGTATTAGAGTTACTTAACACCTAACTCACGCAAACGTTCTTGCAAGTAGCTATCTGCCGTGTAGCGCTCTGAAAGCACAACATCTGGATGCGGGTGTAAAAATAACGGTAATGAAATACGCGATTTAGTAGATGCTTTACCCGTTGGGTTAATTACACGGTGAATTGTCGATGGGAAATACCCGCCCGACGCTTCTTGTAGCATGTCGCCGATATTAATAATTAAGCTGCCAAAATCACATGGCACGTCTAACCAACCGCCATCTGTTTTTTGAACTTGTAAACCTGGCTCATTAGAAGCTGGTAATACAGTCAATAAATTAATATCGCCATGGGCTGCTGCGCGAATAGCACCAGGCTCTTCATCACCCGTCATTGGTGGATAATGTAGGATACGTAACAATGTTTGCTCAGAATCGGCAATCATGTCTTTTAAATCAATCGAAAACTTAGCACGTACATCAGCTGGTGCTTCAGCCTGAACCCAGCTTAATAATGTGCCAGCAAATTCACTTGCTAAACGGTAGTATTCACGTACATCAGCCTCAAGCTGGGCAGGAACGCGACCTTTAGGGTACACATGAAAGTACTCTTTAATGTCTTTTATTGTAAAGCCTTTCGCTACTTCTGATACTGAAGGCGGAAAGTAACCGTCTTGAGTTTCTTTAGAGAATAAAAAGTCGTGCTTTTGCTCTGAGTTAAAAAAGTCTTGCCAATTTTTGTAAATAGACTCAACTAAAGACTGTGGGATTGGGTGGTTTTTTAAAACGCCAAATCCAGTATTTCTTAACGATTCAACAAATTGTGCAGCCGCATCGGGAGCTTTATAATCAACAGTAGGTAATTGCATTGTACGTTCCAGTGAATAGGTTGTGTGAAGTGAGTTGCTTTTAATAGTGCTAAATTACTTATATAAAGTAGCAAAGCCTTCAATATAGCGCTATGCGAGGATAGACAAATGACCTCAAAAACATAAGGACATATGTCCGCAAGGCATAGTCACTGTCACTTTGCTTGATCAAGATCAACTAATAAAAAAACGTTGAATTTGCAAGGTTTAGTAACTATCTCTGGTCTATTATTAGAATATATTTTATTTGTGTAAATAAGGCTCCCCATGCGACAAAAAGTATCTTTTAAAAGCGGCGATTTAGAACTTGCCGGCCAACTTGAACTTCCCTCTGGTGACGTTAAGTTTTACGCGCTATTTGCACACTGCTTTACATGCGGTAAAGACATTGCAGCAGCTACACGAATTAGCCGTGCACTCACACAACAAGGTATCGCCGTACTGCGTTTCGACTTTACCGGTTTAGGTAATAGTGATGGCGATTTTGCTAACAGTAACTTTTCATCAAACATTCAAGATTTAGTATCTGCGGCAAATCATTTACGTGAGCATTTTGCTCCGCCGCAACTACTCATTGGCCACAGTTTAGGCGGCGCTGCGGTACTTGCTGCTGCTGAGCATATTCCTGAAGTATCGGCTATTACAACCATTGGCGCACCGTCAGATGCGCAGCACGTAGCGCATAACTTTGAAGCACACCTTGATGAAATTAACGCAGCAGGTGAAGCTAAAGTTAACTTAGCTGGTCGTGAATTTACCATTAAAAAGCAATTTATTGACGATATAGCCAAGTACGATAAAAGCCACATAAGTAAACTTAAGCGCGCATTATTAGTAATGCACTCCCCTATTGATGCGACTGTAAATATTAGTGAAGCTGAAAAAATTTATGCATCAGCTAAGCATCCTAAAAGCTTTATTAGCCTAGATAACGCCGATCACCTTTTAACAAATAAAAATGATGCCGACTACGCTGCACAAATAATTGCAACGTGGGCAAACCGTTATGTTAAGTACGACAAAACTAAATACACGGCAAGTTTAACGGGTGGTAATGTACTTGTTGAAGAAAAAGACCATGTATTTACTCAGCACGTAAGTACAAAAGATCATACTTGGCTTGCAGATGAGCCAATAAAAGTAGGCGGTAAAAACTTAGGTCCCGATCCGTATCATCACTTATTAGCGGGGCTTGGTGCCTGTACGGCAATGACATTGCGCATGTACGCTACACGTAAAAAATTACCACTGGAGCATGTTAAAGTAGAGCTTGATCACACTCGCGATTACAACAAAGATTGCGACGATTGTGAGCAAACAGGTAACCTTGAAGCCATTACCCGTAAAATCACCTTACGTGGCGACTTAACAGAGCCTGAGCGTCAGCGTTTACTCGAAATAGCCGACAAATGCCCAGTGCATAAAACACTACACAATAACCCTGTTATTGTAAGTGAACTGGTAGAATAACTGCCGTGAAATTAATATAGCGCAGGTAACACTGCGCTGTGATTTAACTTTTATATACCTAACTTTTACTATCTAAAAATCCCTCTACTTCTTTACTCATTCTATCCACCAGCCATTTTGGCCCGCCATCGTACATATCGTTATGACGCGATTTTTCTATCATTATTTGCGTAACAGGAAACTTATTCAGCTCTGAATCGTTTAACAGCACATTCGCATCAGCTGGGTAATCACTACCGCGTAGAGTAAGTACGCGAATGTTTTTATTGCGCGGGATCAACATGCGGCGATGATCGAGCGTAATAATAGTGCTAACTTCGTTTGGATAAATAGAGCCGTATAATGACGAAATATCCCCGCCGTTTGAGTGCCCAAATAAGGTGAGTTTTGTAAAGTCGTATGCTGGGTATTTACTCGATAGCTCATTAACTAAAAACTTAAGCGTTACTACACCACGATGCCAGTTCCCCATACGTGTTGTTAAGTAAGGCTGCTCACGATTAAGATCAGGGTCGCTTTTTAGTTCATGTGCAACGGCTATTGTTAAATATCCGTGCTGATTAAAAGCATTACTGGCAAACGTATACTTGTTATGGCTAATCCCATAACCTGCGTTAATGAGCGCTACAGGGCATTTTACTTGTTCAGTGCACTTAGCATTGTTACTTGGCAATGTAATATTGATAGGAATAGTGCGATTACGGCTTTCATCAGTTATAACGCCATCGTTTGCATAGCTTGTCGCGCTTATTGCTGATGTGCTTATATCTGATGCACTTAGAGCTAGTGCGCTTAACATAAAAAGCTTTTTAAGTGTTTTTTGCATATTTAAACTTATATAAATTATTGTTTTTAATTAAAAATAACTTTTACTTTATAGGTTTGCATTCTCTATTGACAAACTATGCGATAATAGCCGCCATTGTTTAAATATATTTAGTAAAAGATCCAATAAATGAAATCATACAATAGCATTCAAGAACGTATAGAAATTTTAGAAGACAAACTAACGGCAATACATGACGAAATCGAAACACTAAAAACCCCTGCTAAAAACAACAATGAACGTATTATTTTTAAGTTTATTGAAACAGGCAGCACAGGTAAAACGAAGGATTTTGTTCGTGAGTTAGGTATTAAATCACCACGTGACGGTTTGTTTTCATCAGGTGACGTTACAAAACTAATTAAAGATGGCGCTGAAGATATTTCACCTGCGTTATTAGAAATCGCAAGACAGCTTGCCAGTGCACGTAATAAAAATGGCCCAAGCCGTTAATTACGCAGTCACGCAGTATCTAGAAGCCCAGCCAAGCTGCCGCTTCTAGATATGTAATCATATTAAACTAAATTAATCACATAGTTCTATCTTAAGGCTGGTAAGCAAGTTTAGTGCTTCGAAGCGATCAAACTTAGCATTCGCTAAAATATTATTATTCAAATCTATATTAAACGCTGTCGCACCTACAAAATCACATTTTGTTAAGTTAGTTTGAAAAAACTCACTATCGCGAAAATCTGTTCCTGTAAATTCACTACCGCTTAAATCAGCATGTCTAAAATCAACATTTTTGGCAAAGCAGTGTGTTAGTTTGAGAGCTTTGAGGGTTAATTCAAAAAAAGAACTATTACTGAGCTCGCAATAATTAAAACTCACCGGTGCGTTAATACTAAGCGCTGGCCAATCTACGTCAGTCCATTGCAGACTATTTAATTTACAGTGGCTAAAACTTACATCTTCAAGCGAGCTGTAGTTCCATTTAAGTGACGATAAATTACAGTTTTTAAAGTTGCACTGTATAAATCGGCAATTTTTAAACTGCCCGCCTGAAAAGTCGCAATCGGTAAATGTGCACTCTTCAAACTCAGAATTTTCAGTTAGTTGCTCTTCGCGCTGTAAAGCATTAAATTGCTCGTCGAAGTAGTGATTATTATTTGAAATTGACACTATTAACCTAGTTTTTAATGGGCATAGACGCTATTTTTAGGTAAATCTTTTTTAAGCGCAAGCACTGCAATAAAAATCAAAGCAAATAGTGGAAATAGCGCTAAACAGCCACCCACAAAAGCTAAAACCCCCGGCATAGTACTTTTACGCTTACCTATTTTGTAGCTAATTACAGCAAAAATAGGAATACTCAGCACAATAAAAAAAACTAAAAATTCACCAAATAAGGTTGCATTGATCGACATAATAATTCCTTTTTCGTCTGTTCGGTTAAAATACACTCTGCTGCAAATTTAACCACAAAAAAACCCTTAAGCATATAACTTAAGGGTTTTTAAATTTAGCTCAATAAGCTAAACAAAAATTACTCTTCGCTAGGTATCGATTTTTCAACAACACTAATTGCAAGCTCAGCTAACGAATCCATATTAGGCTTACTAGGCGCGTTAGTTAATAAACACGACGCTTGTGTTGTTTTAGGGAAAGCAATAACGTCACGAATGTTATCGGTACCACATAGAAGCATTGCTAAACGGTCAAGACCAAATGCTAAACCAGCATGTGGTGGTGTACCGTATTTAAGTGCATCAAGTAAAAAGCCAAACTTGTCTTGTTGCTCTTGCTCGTTAATACCTAAAATTCTAAATGCAGTTTCTTGCATATCTGCATTATGAATACGTACCGAACCGCCACCCACTTCGTAGCCGTTTAATACCATGTCGTAGGCATCTGAAATAGCCGCAGCAGGGTTTGCTTCAAGCTCACTTGCAGTAATATCTTTTGGTGCAGTGAATGGATGATGCACAGCATGTAATGTGCCTTCGTCATCTTCTTCAAACATTGGGAAGTCTACAACCCAAAGTGGTGCCCAACTGTTAAGGTTAGTGATTTCTAAGTCAACACCAATCTTAACGCGCAGTGCGCCCATTGCTTCGTTTACTGTATTGCGCTTATCGGCACCGAATAAAATGATATCGCCAGACTGAGCATTAGTACGCTCAAGTAATTTAGTGATTACGTCTTCGCTTAAAAACTTAGCCACTGGCGATTGAACACCCTCAGAGCCTGCAGTGTGGTCGTTTACTTTCATCCACGCCATGCCTTTAGCGCCGTAAATACCAATAAACTTAGTGTAATCGTCAAGTTGTTTACGAGAAAGCTTAGCGCCACCCGGTACAGTTAATACAGCAACACGACCTTTTTCGTCGTTAGCTGGACCTGAGAAAACATTAAACTCTACGTCTTTAACTAAATCTGCAACATCAACTAATTTCATTGGGTTACGCAAATCTGGCTTATCAGAACCGTAAAGGCTCATTGCCTCGCTGTAAGGCATGATTGGAAAATCGCCTAAATCAACGTTTAACAATGTTTGCCACATCTCGCGGATCATTTTTTCAGTCATACCACGTACTTGATCAGAGCTCATGAACGAGGTTTCTATATCTATTTGGGTAAATTCTGGTTGACGATCGGCACGTAAATCTTCATCACGGAAACATTTAACAATTTGGTAGTAACGGTCAAAACCCGACATCATCAACAATTGCTTAAATAACTGTGGAGACTGTGGTAAAGCGTAAAAACTACCTTTATGAACGCGGCTTGGCACTAAGTAATCGCGTGCGCCTTCTGGCGTTGCTTTAGTAAGTACAGGTGTTTCGATGTCTAAAAAGCCGTTTTCATCTAAAAAGCGACGAACAAAGCTGCTTGCTTTAGCACGTAATTTAATACGGTCACTCATTTCTAGACGACGTAGGTCTAAGTAACGGTATTTTAAACGACGCTCTTCTGAGTTTACTTGGTTAAAATCAAGTGGAAGCGGTTCAGAGCGGTTAATAATTGTAAGCTCAGTACCTAAAACTTCAATTTCACCTGTTGCCATATCTTTATTTACTTGGCTGTCTGGGCGTGCACGTACAGTACCTTTTAGCTGAACACAAAATTCTTGGCGAAGTGTGTTAGCTGAACTCATTAACTCTTCAATGTCAGAGTCGAATACAACTTGTACTAAACCTTCTCTATCGCGTAAATCGACAAAGATAAGTCCACCAAGGTCACGTCGTTTGTTGATCCAGCCACATAGTTCAACTTCTTGATCTACGTGAGTTTTATTTAGCTGTCCGCAATATATAGAGCGCATAGTTTTCCTGTCAGATAAAAGGCTTAAACGGTTATATTTATTTGTTTTAAGGCGTGTGATTTAAAAAACAGGTCACCACAATACAAATAAAGCCGCTAGCAATCTAAAAATAATCAAATTAAGCCCTGCATTATACTCAACTAACATTAAGATGCTAGGGCGTGTGCCGCTTTTGCCCCTGAATTTACAGCAGCTCGTTTTGTTATTTGCTACACTATCGCCACTTTATAATAAGGCGCTAGTTTGTATGTTATATATTGGATGCCCGCAGTGGTCGAGTAATGCATGGAAAGGCAATTTATTTTCAAGCCAATGTAAAAACGCCGATATGCTTAGCCAATACGCCCAACACTTTAACTCAGTTGAAGGTAATACCAGCTTTTACGCTGACCCATCGCCAAGTACCGTATTGCGCTGGGCAAACAGCGTACCCGATGATTTTAAATTTACGTTTAAGTTTAATCGTCGCTTTAGCCACGAGCTGCACCTAACTAATGTTCAAACCGAGCTCACTGATTGGCTTAACTTGTTCTCCCCTATTTTAGAAAAAACCGGGCAAATCATGCTGCAATTACCTAAAGCATTTGGCCCTGGTGACTTACCCAAGCTAGCCCAATTTATTAGCCTGTTACCAAAAGAGGTTAATTACGGTGTAGAGGTACGTCATACTGCGTTTTTTCAAAAGGGTGAAGCCGAAATAGCGCTTAACCAATTATTAATGGCAAACAACATAAATCGTATATCGATGGATACTCGCGCCCTATTTGCAGTAAAACCAACAACCGAAGCGCTAATAGATGCACAGCAAAAAAAGCCCCACTTACCGGTACATGCAATAGCTACTGGCTCAGAGCCTATGGCGCGCTTTGTAATAGCCGATTTACAAAACGACTATAAACCCTTTTATAAACCGTGGCTAAGTAAAGTAAAACAATGGCTTGATGAAGGAAAAACCCCTTATGTGTTTTTTCATACGGCAGATAACCGAGAAGCGCCATTATTAGCAAGGCAGTTTTGTAAGGACCTTGGTTATAATCACAAAGCATTAAACCCATTTACTGGCGAAAAAGAAGCCCAGCAGCCAGCACTTTTTTAAAAGTAAAACGACAGAGAAGCAATAATGAGTGAATACGCACGTTACTTTACCGGCTACCCAGCTAACATTGTTGAGCAAGTATTAAGCCTTATAGATAACAACAAGGTATGTGACTACTTACTTAAAAAGTATCCGCAAGCACACACTATTACCAGCGATAAACTACTTTATAGCTATGCAACCGAGCTTAAAAAACAATATTTAAAAAATGCGCCACCATTTGGTCGTGCGGCGTTTAAAAAACAAGGCGACATGGTGACCAATGCACTCGGTACACATACGTATCGAATGCAAGGTAAAACCCGAAAGCACGATTTAGCCATAAACAGTGATTTATTGCGCGCCCCCGAGCCACTATTAAAAGCGTTAGTAGTACACGAACTTGCACATTTTAAAGAAAAAGATCACAACAAAGGCTTTTATAAACTCTGCTGCCATATGGAACCGAGTTACCACCAATTAGAATTGGATTTACGAATTTTTTGTGTGGTGGTAGCGATGGGAGAGAATCCTTATGGCTATTAAATATACTTGTAGAAAAACTTAGCAGTACCATGGTAATGTTTTAAATTAAAGTGATTAGCAATGGATAGCATATGAAAAAAATAGACCTTCATTTACATACAGTTTCAACACCAAGCGATCGTAATTTCTCTTTTTCTATTGAGCGTTTAAAATGGTACGTCGAAGAAGGTAATTTAGACGCTATTGCAATCACAAACCACAATATGTTTGACCTTAATCAGTTCTATGAAATACAAGAAAAACTCAGTATTAAAGTTTTCCCAGGTATAGAAATAGATGTTGAAGGAACTCATATTTTATTGATTGCAGAAGATGATCAGCTATTAGATTTCTCAGAAAAATGTCAACTAGTTAAGGAACAAATACCCGACAGAAACACCTCTATAAATGTTGAAAAATTAAAAGAAATTTTTCCGCGAATTTCTGATTACTTATTAATCCCACATTATAAAAAGTCTCCCGAAATACATACAGATACCCTAAGTAAACTACAGCATTTAATTAGTGCGGGAGAAGTATCCAGTGCTAGAAAATTTATCTATTGTATTAAAGATCCTGATGCTTTAGTCCCTGTATGTTTTAGTGATTTAAGAATAGAAGAAAGGCTTCATAAAATACCTGCAAGACAAACTTATATAAACGTTGGCGAAATTAGTCTTAAGTCAGTTAAACGAGCTTTAACAGACAAACAAAAGGTGCATTTATCAAAAGAAGAGGGGCACAAGTTTTTCAATGCTCTCAATAATGGGCTTAAGCTGTCCACTGGATTAAATGTGATATTAGGAGAACGATCAAGTGGAAAGTCACATACACTGAATTCAATAGAAGAAGAAAATACCACTGACGATATTCGTGTAAAATATGTAAGGCAATTTTCTTTATTACAAAAAGATTTAGATGATGAGAAAGACTTTTCAAATCGCCTGACTACTAGCCAGTCGCAAATAACTCAAAACTATTTAAAAGAGTTCCAAGAGGTCGTTGATAAGATTAAAGATATTGATTTGGATAACTCAAGCCGAACTTTGGATAATTTTGTTAACTCATTACTAAAACATGCCTCAGAGGCGGATAAGCTAGACTCATTCGCAAAAGTAAAGTTATTTACTGAGTCCAAATTCCAAACGAATAATTTGTTATCCTTACAAGAGCTTATCAAAGCAAGTATTACTTTAGCCGACAATTCTGAATATCAACACATAATCAATAAGCACATCTCTAGCGACAGCTTAAATCACTTAACTGTTGATTTAATTGAAAAATACAATAAAACCAAAGAGTCTGAGCTTCAAAAAGCATATGTTAACGATATCGTAGATAATATAAAAAGCGAACTTCAAATGCGAACTGCGGCCTCACCTGTTACCGAAATAAATTTGTATGAACATGTCTTGGATATTGAAAAAGTAAATAAATTTAATGATGTTGTTGAGAACTTAAAAATCAGTAAAGAATTTATAAGACAAGACATTCAAGGCTTTTTAAAAGTAGCTAAAAGGGGAACATTTAACTTCGCCAGAGAGCTTGGAGCTGTTCTCAATAAGCAAATATCTTTTGCTAATGCATTTAAAAGTTACGACATTAACGGATATGAATATTTATCCGAATTAAAAAAAATATCGGGATTATCTGAAACTGATTACTACAAACATTTCGCTAAAATTAGTTACGATATTTTAAATTCATCAGGTTATACAGTTTCTGGCGGCGAACGTTCAGAATATAGGCTACTTCAAGAAATTAGCGATGCTAGCCAATATGACTTATTACTGATAGATGAACCAGAATCATCATTTGACAATGTTTTTTTATACAACAAAGTAAATAAGTTAATCAAAGAAATGTCAAAGTTTATGCCCGTAATAATTGTTACTCACAATAGTACTGTAGGGGCGTCAATTAAGCCTGATTATTTGATTTACACAAGTAAAAAAAATGGCCCCTCCGGTGTTCAATATGAAATATACACTGGCTATCCTAACGACAAATACCTTGTTAACCTGGATGGTCATAAAACTCACAACCATAAGGTATTACTTGATTGCTTAGAGGCAGGTAAAACACCTTATTTAACAAGGAGAGATGAATATGAAATGCTTGCAGATTGAAAGTGGTAAGGGCTACTTTTCGGTGGACGGAAATAAGTGGATACTACTTGATCAAATAACCAAAGAAGATATTTTAAAAATAATAACAAGTGGTTTACAACATGGCTTTGAACTAGATAGCCCTATCGACAACGAAGTTAAAAATAAAGCGCATGAGATAATTTATAAAAATCTTCAAGCTAAATTTACAGAACTGAACGAACAAAAATCTCGCTTCAAAGACGAGAGTGAAAATTTATTTAAAGAAGCCTTAGTGAAATATAAAGAATAAAAGCAAATGTAACTATTAGCATTGTATTTATAATTAATAAAAAAGCGCGATTTCAAATCGCGCTTTTTTGTTTGAGTTACTTTTCTTACTGACTACTGACTACTGACTACTGACTACTGACAGCTTCAGACTGATAGCTTCAGAGTGATAGCTTCAATCTGATAGTTTAAAACTGACAGCTCAAAACCGTGCTGGGTTTCGCTTCGCTCTACCCAACCTACATAACATTAAAGCCCTAAGCCTGCCATAAAGTCGTCATCGGCATCATTTTGCTCTGCTTCTTTTGACTTTGCTTTTGCTTTTTCGGCTTTTTGCTTAGCTTCGTTTTCAATAATATCGTCTGGGTCTATTGCATCTACAATGTCAAAGTCGTGAAGTTTAATAAACTCTGTTTTATCCATTGCCAGCTCAAGGTAGAAAATATTTTGTTTGCTGGTTGTAAAGGTTACGCGGCGTGCTTGTGGTCGATCCATAGTGGTATCAACCGATATTTGCACTTGTTTATTAATCGCCATCATTTTTGGCTGGTTTTGCGTAATAGAAGTATGCAACTGCTCGCGCACTTTAGAGGTAAAGTCACCAACAATTTGGTTCATCAGCTCACCTAATACATTAGATACGTCGTCTGATAAATGGCTGTGGGCAATTTCTTCCTCCGGCATACCCATGTTACGCATGTAGTCGCCGTATATTTCCATCGCTGCTTGTGAGGTAAAGTTGGTAACGACTAAACCTGTAAAGCCGCCATCAAATAATACAAAGCAGCCTATGTCTGGACGCATGCAAGTGCGGGTTATTTTTTGTACCATTGCAGAGTAACTAATGCTGTTACCGCTGGCTGATGTGAGTACACCTGTTACCGAATGACATAGGGTTGCTAAAATATCGTCGGTGCTGATGATCTTACTTTTGCTCATTTAACGTTCTCTTTTATACTTATTATTCATAATTCTAGCCAAGCTACTGAATTTATCACTGACTATCCAGCATAAAATGTTAAAATAGTGCCATTATTTTTAAAGAGACTGCCTTCGTGACCATAAAAGACAGTATTTACGCCTCTGAGCAACAAGTAAAAGATTTTAGCTTTGACCAAAATGTGGTTGAAGTATTTCCTGATATGATCCAGCGCTCTGTGCCTGGTTATGCCACCATTGTAAGCACTATGGGTAAATTGGCAGGCGAATACGCACAAAGTAATTCAAACCTGTATGACTTAGGTTGCTCGCTAGGTGCAGTAACACTAAGTATGCGCCGTAATATTCGCACTGATAACTGCCACATTATTGCAGTAGATAACTCACAGGCCATGGTTGAGCGTTGTAAAATGCATTTACAAGGGTTTAAATCAGACGTGCCGGTTACTGTTACTTTGGGCGATATTAACGAGCTTGAAATTCAAAACGCATCGGTTGTGGCAATGAACTTTACGCTGCAATTTATACCTCATGCTCAGCGCCAAGCCGTGCTTGAAAAAATATACGCTAACTTAAAGCCCGGTGGCGTGCTGCTACTTAGCGAAAAAATTAAAGCCGAAAACGAGCAATGCGATAACTTATTAATTGATTTGCACCACGACTTTAAACGTCACAATGGCTACTCAGAGCTTGAAATAAGCCAAAAACGCACTGCTATTGAAAACGTAATGCGCCCCGATACACTCAGCACTCATTTTAATCGTTTAAGTGATATTGGCTTTAGCCAGACACAGGTGTGGTATCAATGTTTTAATTTTTGCTCAATGGTAGCAATTAAATAAAAAGAGTAATTTATGTCTCAATGGTTTAACCAATTTTACGCTGCAATTGCACAAAGCCCACTTAGCCACTGGCTAGAAACCCTACCCGCTCAATTAAAACATTGGCAGTTAGAGGCAAGCCATGGTGATTTACCTAAATGGCAAAAAGTACTTAAAAATTTGCCTGAAGTAAAAACTACACATGTTGACGTCGCTACTAAGGTAGAAATTGGCGCGCCTGGAGAAATGAGCGAAGGCGAGCAAAAACAAGCAACGCATTTACTAAAGCGAATGATGCCTTGGCGAAAAGGCCCCTTTAGTGTTCACGGTATTGAAATAAACACCGAATGGCGCAGTGATTGGAAATGGGATCGCCTCCTACCTCATATTGAGCCATTAAAAGGCCGTACAGTGTTAGATATTGGCTGTGGCTCTGGCTATCATTTATGGCGTATGCGCGGTGAAGGCGCCGAGTTTGTAGTGGGTATTGATCCATCTGATTTATTTTTATGTCAGTTTCAGGCTATTAAACACTACAACCCAGATGAAAACGTACATTTACTGCCACTAGGCGTAGAAGCATTACCCGAGCTTAAAGCGTTTGATACGGTTTTTTCGATGGGCGTACTTTATCATCGTCGCTCACCTATCGACTTTTTAGCGCAGTTAAAAGCGCAGCTTCGCCCAGGCGGCGAACTCGTACTTGAAACCCTAGTAATTGAAGGCGACGAAAACACGGTATTAGTCCCAACCGACCGCTACGCTAAAATGCGCAACGTTTGGTTTATTCCAAGTACTGCAGCATTAAAGCTGTGGATGGAACGCGTTGGCTTTAAAGATGTGCAAATAAAAGATTGCGCTATTACCACGCTTGAAGAGCAACGTAAAACCGACTGGATGGAAAACGAATCGTTAATCGACTTTTTAGATCCAAACGATACAAGTAAAACAATTGAAGGCTACCCCGCTCCACTTCGAGCCATATTAACCGCAAAAGCATAGCTGTTAATTTAACGCCTTTAATACTAAAAAAACGCCTACGGGCGTTTTTTTGTTTATTTAAACAACAAACAGCGGACAAGTGTCCTTGTTAATTATTTCAAAATTACATTTACGCTAGCCGCGACCTTGCAATTGTTGTAAAATACGCGCGTTTCTAAGCAACCCAAAACAACTATTTTGAGGAAAACCTGTGAGCGAACAAAAACAGTCTCTAAGCTATAAAGACGCGGGCGTAGATATCGACGCTGGTAATGCACTTGTTGAGCGTATTAAAGGCGTAGTTAAAAAAACTCGTCGTCCTGAAGTAATGGGCGGAATTGGTGGTTTTGGCGCACTTTGCGAAATTCCTGAAGGCTACAAGCAACCAGTATTAGTTGCAGGCACAGATGGTGTTGGTACTAAACTACGTTTAGCAATCGACTTAAAAAAACACGATACGGTTGGTATTGATTTAGTTGCAATGTGTGTAAACGACTTAATTGTTCAAGGTGCTGAACCCCTGTTTTTTCTAGATTACTATGCAACTGGTAAACTAGATGTAGACACAGCAGCTGACGTAGTGACAGGTATTGGCAAAGGTTGTGAAATTTCAGGTTGTGCCCTAATTGGTGGCGAAACAGCTGAAATGCCAGGTATGTATGATGGTGAAGACTACGACATGGCAGGCTTTTGTACAGGCGTTGTAGAAAAATCAAAAATTATTGATGGCACAAAAGTAGCAGCAGGCGATCAGCTTATTGCACTTGCTTCAAGCGGTCCTCATTCAAATGGCTTCTCTTTAATTCGTAAAGTACTTGAAGTGTCAAAAGCTGATACCAGCGCTGACTTTGAAGGTAAAACATTAGGCGAAACTCTACTTGAGCCTACGCGTATTTACGTAAAACCTTTACTTGAGTTATTCAAAAACGTTGACGTACATGCGCTTTCGCATATTACTGGCGGCGGTTTTTGGGAAAACATTCCACGTGTATTACCTGCTTCAGCAAAAGCTGTAGTTAAAGGTGATAGCTGGCAGTGGCCACCAATTTTTAATTGGTTACAAGAAAACGGCAACATTACTACACACGAAATGTACCGTACATTTAACTGTGGTGTAGGCATGGTTTTAGTAGTCCCTGCTGACAAACTTGAGCAAAGCTTAACAATGCTAAAAGACTTGGGCGAAAATGCATGGCACCTTGGTGAAATTCAAGATGCAGCAGCTGGCGAAGAGCAAGTTGAAATTGTAGGTGGTGCTAAGTAATGGCACCGACTCGTCTGGTAGTTTTAATCTCAGGTAGTGGCTCTAATTTACAAGCCATCATAGATGCCTGCGAACGTGGCGAGATAAACGGGCATATAGCGGCTGTTATTAGTAATAAAGCAGACGCTTATGGCCTAGAGCGTGCAAAACAAGCAGGTATTGCTACAAAAGTGCTCAGTCATAAAGATTTTGACTCGCGCGAAGCGTACGATGCGCAATTAATGAACGTTATCGACTCTTTTATGCCAAATCTAGTTGTATTAGCTGGGTTTATGCGTATTCTTACTCCTGGCTTAGTGCAAAAATATGTTGGAAAAATGTTGAACATTCATCCATCTTTGTTGCCTAAGTATCAGGGGCTGAATACCCACCAAAGAGCAATTGATGCAAAAGACGATGTTCATGGCGTAAGTGTTCACTTTGTTACTGAAGAATTAGACGGCGGTCCCGTTATTCTTCAGGCGCAAATACCTGTACTCAAGGATGATACAGCAGAAACATTAGCAAAACGCGTGCATGAGCAAGAGCATATAATTTATCCTTTGGTGGTCAAGTGGTTCAGTGAACACAGACTTACTATGGAAGCAGATTATGCAGTTCTTGACAAAAAACAACTTCCTGCACACGGCGCGCACTACCCACAATAAAAAAATAAGTGCCCTGTTGTTATGTGCGGGCGCTTTACTTCCAACTAGCCTAATTGCAGGCGAATTGACCCAGTATCAAGCTAATTACGATATTTTACGCAAAGGTAAAAATCATGGTGAGGCTGTTCGTGAGCTCAAAAAAACGGGCGACGATACTTATGAACTTACATACCACAGCAATATTGAGTGGATGATTTTCTCTGACTCTCGTGAAGAAACATCAAAGTTTACCTTTAAAGATGGCAAGGTTACCCCGCATCATTACAACATGATTCGTACAGGGACAGGCCCAGATAAAGATTACAAAATTGATTTTGATACAACAAACAAAGTAGTGACTAGCAGCGCTAGTGAATACCCACTTAAATGCGAATGGACTGATGAATTTCAGGATGCTATTTCGTACCAAGTGCAAGTGCGCGAAGGATTGAAAAAAGGCGAAACAAGCTTTTCATTTCCCCTTATAGATAAAAAAGGTAACCGCCGCGACTACAACTTTGAAGTTGTTGAAAAAGAGATGATCTCCTTACCTATCGGTAATGTAGAAGCCATTAAAGTGAAGCGTTTATACGATAACGATAAACGCCAAGCAATTGCATGGTTCGCGCCAGAAATGGATTACATGCTGGTACGTATGTGGAAAGGCGAAAAAGGTATGGAGCAGTTTGAAGTTCAAATGAATTCATTTACTGTTACTGCGCCTACAGCTGTTGCGCCTGCTACAGCACAACAACCTCAAGAAGCTAACTAAATTTAATTAAACTAAAGTTAAGTTAAGTTAGTATTTAAAATAGGTGGGCTAAATTAGCTCACCCATTTTAAACAATGCAAATTCCCCCGGCTCCATTTTTTGCCAGCGCTCATCATTCGTCAAAGGCCTTGTAGCTATAACTGTTACTACATCGTTTGGTGTGGTCTCTTGTTGAAAATCAACCACCATGTCGGCATCAATCAACGTTGCTTTACCAAATGGCGCACGGCGCGTTATGTAGTGTAAGTTATTAGTGCAATACGCTAAAACAAACACCCCATCGGTCAATAACATATTAAACACCCCTTTTTCACGCAGAGTTTGCGAAAGCTTAGCCGCGTATCTAAAAACCGACGCCATATTACTTGGACGCTTTGGGTATTTTTCGCGAATTTTATCAAGCAACCAACAAAAAGCGAGTTCGCTATCGGTGTTACCCACTGGGCGATAGTACTGCGGTTTTAAATCATGATAATTAGATAGCTGCCCGTTATGAGCGTAAGTAATTTCACGCCCCCACAACTCACGAGTAAACGGATGAGTATTTTCAAGACATACCCGACCTCGATTACCTTGACGAATATGGCTAATAACCGAGACACTTTTAATGGGGTATGCTTTAACGAGCTTTGCAATTTCAGATTGATAACTCGGCTCAGGATCTTTAAAGGTTCTACAGCCTTTACCTTCGTAAAATGTAATACCCCAACCATCTTTATGAGGACCTGTATTACCACCACGCTCTAAAAGGCCTGAAAAACTAAAACAAATATCGGTAGGCACATTGGCTGACATGCCAAGTAATTCACACATTAATAAAATAACCCTTAAAAACCATACATTAAAATAAATAGCGAATATTTGTGTATTAAGCGTACACTAAATTGCAGCCCGCTATAACGGCTATACTTACTTAAAAAGTGTCATTTTGCTATTAGATTTATTTATTTTTACGTTAACACTACTTACGGCTAATGCTTTGACTATACGATAGTTATTGAGCGTTCCTCTGTCGGGTAATTAAATATCGTATTTAAGTTACTTTCTACTACAATTTAACATCGTTATGTACTTGAAAATTACTGTTACTAGCGCTACTCTAAGTGAGGTGGTCTGACCTCTATTAAGGAATAAAAATGACACTCATATTTACACTGGTTCTAATCGCGTTGCTTTGCACTGCGGTTTACCACAGAGCAAGTTGGAACACAGCACTTGGTGTTTCGGCTATAACTTTATTAATTGGTACCTTTGCGGGTGCTTTTGGTTTAATTAGCTGGTTGATCTTTTTGATCATCGCGGTTCCTCTTTCTGTTACTGGCCTTCGTCAGCAATATATCATCAAGCCTATTTTTGCTACGTTTAAAAAAGTAACGCCAAGCATGTCTGATACTGAAAAATCAGCTATTGATGCCGGTACGACGTGGTGGGAAGCTGACTTATTTTGCGGTAACCCAGATTGGAAAAAACTTCACCAATACCCAGTTCCTAAACTTACTATTGAAGAGCAAGCCTTTGTTGATGGCCCTGTTGAAGTAGTTTGTAGCATGTTGGACGATTGGGAAGCAACGCACGAACTAACCGACCTTCCTCAAGATGTGTGGCAGTATCTAAAAGATAATAAATTTTTTGCCATGATCATCAAAAAAGAATACGGCGGTTTAGAATTTTCTGCATTTGCACAGTCTTGTGTACTTCAAAAACTAACAAGTAAATCAACATTACTTTCGTCAATTGTTGGTGTACCGAACTCTTTAGGCCCAGGTGAATTATTACAACACTATGGTACAAAAGAGCAAAAAGATCATTACTTACCGCGCCTAGCGAGCGGTCAAGAAATTCCATGTTTTGCATTAACTTCGCCAGAAGCGGGTTCTGATGCAAGCTCAATTCCAGACTACGGTGTGGTATGTAAAGGGCAATGGAATGGTGAGGAAGTTGTGGGTGTTAGTTTAACGTGGAATAAGCGTTACATTACACTTGCCCCAGTGGCTACCGTACTTGGTCTTGCGTTTAAGTTACAAGATCCAGATGGGCTAATTGGCGACAATAAAGAGCCAGGCATTACCTGTGCACTTATTCCAACGGACACTCCTGGAGTTGAAATTGGTCGTCGACATTTCCCGCTTAACGTACCATTTCAAAATGGTCCTACTCGCGGTAAAGATATTTTCGTACCACTTGATTATATTATTGGTGGTCCAGATATGGCTGGTCAAGGCTGGCGCATGCTGGTTGAGTGTTTATCGGTTGGTCGTGCAATTACATTGCCGTCAAATTCTGCCGGTGGCATTAAAATGATTGCCGTTGCAACGGGTGCGTATAGCCGCATTCGTCGTCAGTTCCGTTTACCTATTGGTAAAATGGAAGGTGTTGAAGAGTCACTAGCAAAACTTGCTGGTTACGCTTACAGCTCTGATGCTGCGGTTAGTATGTCTACGGGTGCGGTTGATTTAGGCGAAAAGCCATCGGTAGTTTCTGCCATTATTAAATACCACCTGACAGAGCAAATGCGTGATGCAACTATTCATGCAATGGATGTACTTGGCGGTAAGGGCATCATGCTTGGGCCAAATAACTATTTAGGTCGTGGCTACCAAGGTGCACCTATTGCCATTACCGTTGAAGGTGCAAACATCTTGACCCGTAATATGATTATTTATGGTCAAGGTGCAATTCGCTGTCATCCATTTGTACTTACCGAACTAGGTGCGTGCGAAATTGAAGACCGCGAAGAAGCGCTTAACGTATTTGATAAAGCGCTAATGGGTCATATTGGTTTTACTATGTCGAACCTTGTACGTACTAAGTGGCTTGCACTTACCGGCGCACGTTTTACAAGTGTGCCGTACAACGACGAAACTGCTGAATTTTACCGTATAGCGTCACGCTTTAGTGCATCACTTGCTCTTATGTCAGACATTAGCATGGCAGTATTTGGTGGCTCACTAAAACGTAAAGAACGTATTTCAGCACGTTTAGGTGACTTACTTAGTTACTTATACTTAGTGTCTGCAACGCTTAAGCGTTACAACGACGAAGGCCGTAAAAAAGAAGATTTTGCTCTAGTAAAATGGAGTTGCCAAGATCACCTTTATCATTGCCAACGTGCACTTGCTGATTTAATTAATAACATGCCTTCGGCTCCACTACGTGCCGTGTTAAAAGTATTGTTATTCCCGTTTGGTCGCCCGGTTCGTAAACCAACTGACCAACTTGAGCATAAACTTGCGCAACTACTACAAGTACCTAGCGAAACGCGTAACCGTTTAGCAAGCTACGTATACTTAAAAAATGAGCCGCTTAACCTTGTGGGTCGTCAAGAGCAAACGCTTAAAGACATCCTAGACGTTGAGCCATTATTTGAAAGAGTATGTAAAGAGAAAGGCCTTAAACTGCCATTCTTCCAGCTTGATAAAGTAGCGCAAATGGGACTTGAAGCAGGCATTTTAAGCCAAGCAGAGGCTGATAAACTAGCTGCTGTTGAGCAATCTCGTTTAGATGTTATTAACGTTGATGACTTCGACCCTGCTGACTTACTTGCAGGAAAAGCCGCACGTAATAGCGTTAAAAAAGAAGCTGATGCTGCTTAACTAAGCTAAGCATTTACAGACCAAAAGCCAGCATATAACGTGCTGGCTTTTTTGTGCACAATAAAAAGTTTTAACAACTTGATGGAGTAGTTTATCGTTAGATTGTTTAAATAATTATACAGCTTGGTATAACAGGCAGCTCTGACATCTAACCAATCCTAAAAGCTCTGTATTGATTAAATACCCTTAATTCATCTCTATGCTCATGCAAAAACTTAAACCCTGTCAAGAGCTCTACAAGTACAACACTATAAAGTTAATGACTATACCAATTAGCAATAATACTTAGAGCCTGCCTAGCAGTGTTAAAAATCTCTGGTATACGACTGCATGGATGCAGGAGATAGAGCAATGCAGGATCATTTGCCGAAAACAACTAAATAACGAATTATTCCTTATTATCGACATGCTTTTCTTACATCAAAATAGATTACTTAATTAAGCGAATTGGGGTTAAACCTGGCGTTAAGCTAACTGCGGTAAAAGTTACGAGAAGAGAGATACAGCGCAATGCAGAAGCATTTACCCAGAGCATCGGCAGATTGATATAGTTATTGATACGGATAATAAGGAATATTAGCAGGTTCGTGCAAGTAATGTGTTTGATAGCTGATAGCCAAAGAATGTTTTACTAAATTATTTAATCAAGGATTTTATAAGCTTGTTATTGAGGAAATAACAAGTGGCGGAGTGGACGGGACTCGAACCCGCGACCCCCGGCGTGACAGGCCGGTATTCTAACCAACTGAACTACCACTCCGCAGTGGTATGTGCATGGGGTAATGCACTTACAAATTTTAATCATGATATCAAATGGCGGAGTGGACGGGACTCGAACCCGCGACCCCCGGCGTGACAGGCCGGTATTCTAACCAACTGAACTACCACTCCGCAGAGATATCATTATACTTGTTATTACTTAATTTGTTGGCGGAGTGGACGGGACTCGAACCCGCGACCCCCGGCGTGACAGGCCGGTATTCTAACCAACTGAACTACCACTCCAGCATACAAATTTTGTAATATAACATTGTTTAAATAGTTGGCGGAGTGGACGGGACTCGAACCCGCGACCCCCGGCGTGACAGGCCGGTATTCTAACCAACTGAACTACCACTCCAGCGCGTATTTAAACTGTTATTTTTTCTTATTGGCGGAGTGGACGGGACTCGAACCCGCGACCCCCGGCGTGACAGGCCGGTATTCTAACCAACTGAACTACCACTCCATAATAAGAATATGTTTTACAACCATACGTTGTGTAAGTGTTGGCGGAGTGGACGGGACTCGAACCCGCGACCCCCGGCGTGACAGGCCGGTATTCTAACCAACTGAACTACCACTCCAGCTTTTACTTACAAGTTTTACGAAAATGGCGGAGTGGACGGGACTCGAACCCGCGACCCCCGGCGTGACAGGCCGGTATTCTAACCAACTGAACTACCACTCCATATTTTCGTTGCTGTTTAGGTCTCCCTGACAGCGGCGTGAATAATACGAACCAACCCCTATTTCGTCAAGGGCTTTTTTGTTTTTTTATAGGTTTTTTAGTCATCTGTCATCGAAAGGTTTAAAATTTCACCTGATCTGTCATTTTTTGAGCCATTTTTACCGACTTGATTTTTTTCTGTGTCGGCAACATCACCTTCACTTGTTTTCTTTTTCTTTAAAAAAGGCAGCTTAACTTTAAATTTAATCGGTTTTTTCTGAACGAATATACGAATTAACAACCATCCGAGTAATAAAATGAGCGTATTGCAGCCTACAATTAAACTAATAATTGTCGAGGTGGCCATTTTTTCTTCAACAGGCTCACTCTCGATCATTTTATCTGGCGTAATAATCGTTGCAGGATCAATTTCGGGCACCACTTCTATGGGTCGTTCTATCTCAAATTTATACGTTGGCAGCGCTGCCATAAATTCACGGCCATTAATATTAGTGCCAAAAACAGACAGTTCAACACTATATCTACCCCAATCATAATTTTTAACACTAAGCTGACGTGAGTCTTTAGCTGCAGCATCTATGGTAAACATTTGCTCTTCGTTATTGGGATAGTAGATTTTTCCCTGGATGATGACTGTCTCTGGCTTAACAATACTTGGGTCTATATTTATAGTTAACAGATGCTCGTCTGTGTCTTGTTCTGCTAACGCGACTTCGGTTATAAAAGGTGGCTCGTGCACTTCTATTGTATTTTGCACAATGCGGCGCTGCAGCAGAGGTGTTGCCACGTAAAGCTCTGGTGTCCATTCACCCGCAGGAAAATCTAAAGTAAACTCGCCGGTAAACACACCATCTTTAGGACGCTCATCAAATCCACGTCCATCGTCTTTAAATTCCGCTACTTCTTGAATGCCTGCGCCAAAGTTAGCAAAGTTTTCATTGTTGGTACTTACAAAGTCAACATTAAGGCTCACAACATCCCTAAATAGGTTTGTGTTAATTGGCTCACCGTCGTTTAGTATTTTCCCGGTGATTTTTATTGTCTCCCCCCTAAACAACATTGAAGGAAGAGGCTCTGCCTCAAGAGATATTTCGCCTAATACAACTATTCTGCTGTCGGGTAAAATACTGCCTATTACTTGCCAAGGACCCGCCATAGGTTTTTTTATGGTAACTAAATCGTAGCTGAGTTCGTCAAACCAATCTAAGTTAGGGTTTTTAACTGAGTCAGTAGCAAAGTACTTACTGCCATCGGGCCGCACTAAAATAACAGCAGGTGCACCTGATTTTCTAAAAAACAGCAGTGTTATTTCATCTATTTTGCTATCTATGCGAAAACGATTATCAAGTAAAGGGATCTCATTTTGATGCCCATCGCGCTTGAGCACTTCTACTTGTCTTACGCCATATGAATTGCCAGTAAATAAACTAGCGGCACATAACGCTGTTACAAAATACATCGTTTTCATTAAATCGCCTTATTCTGCGCGCCATATACATTGGCCGCCTTCTTTGTTTACAAGATCTAATCGTGCTTCGTGTGCGCTTTGCTCAGTGTCGCTTGCTCGCAATACAACTAATGGGGCTCTATCACTATTTAAACGCTTTATACCGCCTTTCTGTTGCTCGCTGCCGTCATCTTTGTTTTGATTCAAATTCAGCTTTGTTTGACCACCCGTCATGGCAAGGTAAACATCGGCTAAAATTTCAGAATCCAGTAGCGCGCCGTGAAGTGTTCGCTTTGCGTTATCTACATCGTAACGACGACATAATGCATCAAGATTGTTCTTTTGACCTGGATGCAAGTCACGCGCCATTTTAAGCGTGTCGAGAACTTGACAAAAAGTCTCTGTTTTAGGATAGCCCTGATTAAGTAGTGCAAATTCATTATCCATATGACCAACATCGAACGGTGCGTTATGAATAACTAACTCTGCCCCTTCAATATAGTCGAAAAACTCTTGGGCAATTTGATGAAATAACGGTTTATCACGTAAAAATTCGTTAGTGATACCGTGAACGTCGATTGCTTCTTCTTCGCTTGGGCGTTGTGGGTTTATATAAACGTGAAAGTTATTGCCTGTTAAACGGCGATTTACTAACTCCACACAACCAATTTCTATAATACGGTGCCCTTGTTTAGGGTCGATGCCGGTGGTTTCTGTATCTAAAACTATTTGTCTACGTGCCATATCGAATTTAGCCTGATTCTGGTATCTTTCTATAATCACTTTATTGTACATAAGATCAAGGTAAAACAGTGCAAAAAACCGTAGAGATTTACACCGACGGCTCATGTTTAGGTAATCCAGGCCCCGGCGGTTATGGTATTTTTATGATTTATAACGGCCACGAAAAAGAAATGAGCCAAGGTTATAAACTCACAACAAATAACCGAATGGAAATGCTCGCGGCTATTGTAGCCCTAGAATCACTCACTCGAGAATGCGATGTAAACCTAACAACCGATAGCCAATATGTTAAGCAAGGCATTGAATCGTGGATCACTAACTGGAAAAAACGTGGCTGGTTAACATCAGCTAAAAAGCCGGTTAAAAACGTCGATTTATGGAAACGCTTAGATAAAGCCTGTAGCGAGCACAATGTAACTTGGAAGTGGGTTAAAGGGCATAGCGGCAATAAATACAACGAAATAGTTGACGATTTAGCGCGCGATGCCGCTGGCAGTAAAGATTTACTAGAAGATGTAGGCTACCAGCCTTAAATTTATTCTAAGCTAGTTGTTATACCAATTTTATTAAAAACATGTTCATTCTATCGCATTAAATAACTCACTAACTGCGTTAAAAATTATTCATATAGAACAACTATATGTCACAATTTTCGCCTTGTTAATGTGCTATTTTCTTAGCGCTATGATAGATCACTTATTTAATGCAATTGGTATTATTTTTTTGCTCGCACGATTTAAAGTGTTGCTTTGACGTTTGTCTAAGCCCTGCCCCTTTTACTGGTGCAAACTGCGGCCTAGCATGCCACTTAGGTTTTATCGGCGTAAGTGGCGCAACTCTTTTTCGTGCCACCAGCATATAAACACTGCCCATTGGTTTTAAATACTGTTTTGCAAAAGTCCGCCAAAACTCAAATCTTGATAACCTGTTACCTCTTGCCAGTGATGAATAAATAAAACGTTCGTCACTTACAATTTCAAAACCCAATAAATTTAGCCAATCTTTAACCCTCGCAGGGGTAAAAAAGCGCCCCGTCCATGGTAACTTCTGACCACTAAAAGGCAGCATTTGTGCAAGCCCACACAAACTAAACGGATTAAAACCAGTCACTAGTATATAACCGCCCGGAATAAGCGTGCGATGTGCTTCTCGTAAAATGTGATGTGGGTCTGAATGATACTCTAAGCAGTGGCTTAGTATACAAGCATCAATACTGTGCTCGTAAAATGGCAATTCATCTATGTCAGCAACTACCCCAGTGTAAGGCCCAGGCTCTGCAACACACACTTGGTGTTTAATCGTACTTATACTTGTGTTTAATTCGCCACTTAAATTACCCAACTTAAGCATATGATAGCCAAACATACGCGGAAGCCATTGCTCCATTTTACGTTCAATATCTGTGCGTAAATAATCCCCATGAGGAAACTGCTGCCACGACAGTGGTTTGGGTCCTTCTTGAAAACTAAGGGCTGGTTTCATTTTTTGAGCTCGTTATACTATGCGATAAGTGTCACTTTATAGAGCAATTTACCATGGTGCAAGTCAAAGCAATTAAAGCCTTTTCTGATAATTACATTTGGTGTTTAACTACCGATAACAGTAACCAAGCATGGGTAGTCGATCCAGGCCAAGCACATCCCGTATTAACGTACTTAGCTGAGCACAAACTAACGCTTGGTGGCATTTTAATTACGCATCATCACTACGACCACACTGATGGCGTAGCTGAATTAGTTGACGCCTATCCAGATATATCGGTTTATGGCCCTGCAAATAGTCCATTTAAAGGCGTCACTCACGCACTCACTGATGGACAAAGCATCAGTGTGCTTAATATTAACTTTACTATTTTAGCAACTCCTGGGCATACGCTTGATCATATTTGCTATACAAATGATGAACTTGCTTTCACAGGCGATACATTGTTTAGCGGTGGATGTGGACGCTTATTTGAAGGCACGCCAAAGCAAATGTGGAAATCTTTTAATAAACTAAGAGAGCTGCCTGCAAGCTGCAGTGTGTATTGCACGCACGAATACACGCAAGCTAATCTTGCCTTTGCCAAAGCGGTTGAACCACGTAACCCAGAACTCCTTGCGTACAGTAAAAAAGTAGATGAATTACGCAGTAATAACCAAATCTCCCTACCCACTTCTATTGGACAGGAGCTAAAAATAAATCCATTTATGCGTAGCGATTTGCCAACCATTACAGAGTTAGTGCCAGAAAAATTCATCTCGGTTACAAAAAACAATGAACCTTGGGGAAACTTTGCGAGTCTGAGACAGTTCAAAGACAATTTTTAATGCACAAACTAATACTTTAATATTTATTTTATTAGAATCATTAACTTAAGATATAGTGATGATTCTATTTCTGCGTTTTAAAAAGTCATTAAGTGGCAATGTTAACTCATAACAGGTAGTATTCGCCGAGTTTTTTACCCGATGTATTGGTATTTATGAATAAATCTCCCTTATTAGTAGCCTTGGCGTTAGCGCTAAGTGGTTGCCAAACTGTGACAACTCTAGACTCAGACTCTCAAGTCGCCACGCAAGCAAACCAACAACTCGAAGGCGCAAGTCCTAACGACATTAACAATGCATTGATGGTAAACGCACAATATCAGCAAGTTGACTCTGATGAGCAAGAAGCGCCCGTGTTTGATGATGTGTGGGAGCGAATTCGCTACCAACTTTCTATCGAAATACCGCAAAACCGCCCTGTTGTTACTGAACGTAACTATTACGCTCGCCACCAAGCCTATTTAGATCGTATTTCTAAACGTGCAGAACCTTACTTACACTTTATTGTTGAAGAAGTAGAAAAGCGCGAAATGCCAATCGAAATTGCACTACTGCCTATTGTAGAAAGCGCATTTGACCCATTTGGTTATTCTAATCGCAGCGCATCGGGCATTTGGCAGTTTATGCCTGCAACCGGTGAGCGATTCGATTTAAAACAAAACTGGTGGTACGACGGTCGTCGCGACATAGTGCAGTCGACTCGCGCAGCACTTGACTACTTGTCGTATTTACATAAAACACTTGAAGGCGATTGGCTAAATGCGATTGCTGCTTATAATTCAGGTGAAGGGCGCTTGATGCGCGCTATTAAAAAGAATCGTAAAAAGCATTTACCTACCGATTTTTGGTCTCTTGATTTACCTAGCGAAACAACAGCCTACGTACCAAAGTTATTAGCACTTGCCGATTTATTAAAACGCTCAGATGATTTTAACGTTACATGGCAACCAGTAATTAATGCACAAGTGGTTGAAGTGGTTGATGTTGGCTCGCAAATAGATTTAGCACTTGCTGCTGATATGGCCGATATGACGCTTACTGAGCTATACAGATTAAACCCTGGTTTTAACCGCTGGGCAACTGATCCTAATGGCCCACATTCTTTATTACTGCCAGTAGATAAAGCAGAGCAATTTAGCCAAAAACTAGCAAACACTGATGTTAAAAACAGATTACGCTGGCAACGTTATATTGTGGCTCGAGGCGACAGCTTATCAGTAATTGCCAAAAAGTTTACAACGAGCTCAAGTGCAATCCGATCGCTTAATAAACTCAAATCAAATACGATTAAAGTAGGCCAAGAATTATTAGTCCCGCTTACTGATGGCGCTATAAATAGCGAACATTTACCAAAGCAGATGCGCTTAGCTGCTAATAAAGCAACTCGCACAAAGCTTTCGCACACAGTTAAAAGTGGCGACACGTTATGGGACATTAGCCGCGAATATGACGTAACTATGGATGAGTTGGCTAAATGGAATAAGCTAAAGAAAAACTCTGTACTGCGCCTAAATCAAAAACTTACTGTGTATAAGTCAGCTAATAAACCACAAGCAACGGCAAGTACCAACCGTACTATTACATACAAAGTACGCCGTGGTGACTCACTTGCACGTATTGCGTCTAAGTTTAATCTAAGCGTTAACGAAATTATTAAGTGGAATAATTTAGCCGGTCAAAAATACTTACAACCTGGCCAAAAGCTAAAACTTAAAGTAGATGTCAGAGGTAGTTAATTTATAAAACTATATTAAAAGTAAAAAGGAGCGCATGCGCTCCTTTTTTAATACTTTAAAATTAAAGGATTAAGCAGGTAGTTTTTCTAGCCATACTTTTAACCAAGGCTCGGCTACCGGCCACGGTTCAAAATCTTCACATGCATCTATTTCTAGGCGGTTGCCCACAGGCTTTGCTTGTAAATCGCGAAGTAGCTCGTCAAAGCTTCGCCCTGCGCCACAAAATGTATCGCCGTAACATCTGTCACCCATTGCAATTACACCAAATGGTTTATCGGTAAGCATTGGGAAAGTGCTATTCATTGCAAAGTACAATCCGGCCAAATTACTCGGTACATCACCTTGGCCTGTTGTGGAGGTAACAATTAAAATATGCGATGCATTTTTTATATCATCTAGTGATGCTTCAGTAATTACTGTAGCAGTATGACCCGCTTGCTCTATTGTGGCTGCAACTTCATCGCTTAAACGCTCTGCACCGCCATTAACGCTGCCTACAAAAATACTAATATGTGCCATTAATAATCCTTTTCTTGCTCTGGCCAACCTAGCTGCTTACATATTTCAAGCATATCTTCACCTAGTGGCGCTTTAATTGTTATTGATTCATTACTATAAGGGTGCACAAAACTAAGCTCTGTTGCAAATAACATTAGGCGTCTTAGCTCAAAATGCTCCCTAAAAAATTGATTATGCTGATTATCACCGTGATTTACATCACCAATGATAGGCAGTGATAAGTGCTTTAAGTGTCTGCGAATTTGATGCTTGCGCCCGGTTTTTGGAAAACACTCAACTAACGAGTAACGCACTGTTGGATACTTACCTATAGGAATAGGCAATGCAGCTTGGTGCAAGCAATTAAACTGGGTTTGCGCTTCTTGCGGTGCTTTATCTTGATCTGCAAACTTATCGGCTATTTTATCAAGTTCTTCTTTAAGCGGTTTATCTAAAAATACCGACTCTGGTGCAAAACCGCGCACTAAGGCTAAATAGCGCTTAGCAATGGTACCTTCAATAAATAGCTGGTTCATATCGCGAGCTGCTTCAGAGCTCAGTGCAAACAGCAATACGCCCGACGTAGGTCTATCGAGCCTATGTACTGGAAATACATGTTGCCCTAGCTGGTCGCGCAACATTTGCATAGCGAACTGGGTTTCGTGTTTATCTAAAAACGAGCGATGCACTAATAAACCTGAAGGCTTATTTATAGCCACATAGTTTTCATCTTGATACAAAATAGTCAGCTCGCCATATTCAATAGGCGCTGGACGCTCACTCATTTGGTTCTCCTAAAAAGGTATCAAGGGCTGTTAGTAATTCAATAATTTCATCGCTTCCGGCTTTATTCACAAGTGTCATTTGCGCCATAGGGGCAATAGCAAAGTTACGCGGCAGTGGTTGCCTATGTGTTATTAATTGCTGTATTTTTTCAATAAATACAAATTGTAACCACTGCTCAAATGCCATTGTATCGTGACAAAAAGGAGTATTTGAAAGCAGTGCCTCAGCGTCTATTGGCTCACTTTGCCAAAGCGCGTGTTTTTGTAAAAGTGCCGTTAGCTGCACTAAATAAGTTTGGGTTTGCTGGTACATAACCACCCTCTTTTATATATGTAATGCAATTATACCCTGTTCCCTCACAAGCGGCTATGACGTATAATTAATGTAATTTTGCAGTAAAAACAGTTGAGAAAACAATGAGTGATCAAATAGCTACATTAGGTCAGCTTTTAGATGGTGCGGGTACTCAGTGGCGTGCTTTTGATATTGGCAGGCACATTACTAAGCTTGATAAAAAACAATTTTTAGCTATTGAACAAGCTCAAGTGCCTTACCCTTATCCACTTGCTGGTCATGCATGGCTCGCTATTCAATTTTGGGATACTAAAGCCAGTAAAGAACCGTATGTATGGTTTTTAAAATTCCCCCTTGATGAGCAAAGTATGCTGGTAAGTGCTAGTCGCGATCACTTTGCTGATATGGTTATTCAAGCGCTAGGCACTGAAATTACAGGCGAACAAGCCGATGGAAAGCTTGATAATAACCCTTATGTTTTTACACCAAACGCAAATAAATTAGCAGCATTTAACGCCCAAGTAAAAGTACTATTAAAACAGCCTGCATCGCAGTATTACGAGCATGCACAACTGTACTTTAGCGGTAAAATTGGTTTTGATAATTGGCAAAGTGTTGCACTACAGGGTATTGCCGATTTTGCACTACGCTTAGACAGCGATACAAACTTAAGTAATCTGCAAAAAGCATGGGCGCATTTACCTATTGAAGTACTACAACCACTCAGTGCCATGCTTGAACACGTTGAAATACCAACATCAATGAGTGAGTTACTTGTTGATTACACGCAGGGTGCAATTAGTAACAACGACACAGTGGCTATAACCGCAGCACTAAGATCAGTTTCAAAAGGTCAAGCTCAAGGGTTATGCGCTCAATTAGTTGATACTGTACTAAGCTCACCAGTGAAGCACGACTCTGACGTGTTACTAACAATCGCAGGGCGGTGTTTTAAACAATTAGAAAACCCTGAACGCTTACATGTATTTATGGATAATTGCGCGCATCATCAAAAAATTGAAGAATTGTTTCCAAGTATTTTTGCTGACTTAGTTGCAATACCAACTATTCGCCCGCATTTATTAGGCTTATTACGTAAAGAAAATCGTAGCGAAACCCTCGCGCGTGCAATTGGAAGGTTATTCTCTTAAATGGCAAGTTTATGGACGTTCATACTTATTGGTAGTGTAATTTACTTATTTTGGCTTAACCGAAAGGTTGCTGAAGCGGCGAACGTTCATGCTAAACGTCAAAGTGAGCAACTGCAGGTGCAGTTGATGAGTGTTGCATGCACAAAACGCCGCTTTGGTTTTTTAAAGAACGGCAAGCCAGGCATTAAAAGTGAATTTATATTTGAATTTTCAAGCGATGGTGAAAATGCTTATCAAGGTGTGTTAATTATGGAAAATGAGTTTTTGAAAAGTGTGGTTGTTCCACCGCATAAAATATAAAACTTAATATACTTTAGGAGTATGTGTCTTAAATTAATAAATTTAATTCAACACAAAAAACTAAGGCGTAACTAAAGTTACGCCCCAATTGGACTGCATCCTGCTAGATATCCATTATCTTAAATCCGTATTATCATCCCCTGAACGAGTAAACAACCTTGTTTACCCTCACATTGCATCCTGCAATATCCATGGCCACCTTGGCAAACCCACGAAATCTATCGTTTGGCTACATCCGTAGCATCATCCTTGGTAATCCTTTTAAGTAGCTCCTGCCACTTTTTGCATCCTGCAATGTCCATAGCCATCTTGGCAAACCCACGAAATCTATCGTTTGGCTACGTCCCGTAGCATCATCCCTGGTAATCCTTTAAAGTAGCTCCTGCCACTTTTTGCATCCTGCAATGTCCACTTGCCATCTTGGCTGTCCTGCGTAAACTAACGCTCCTGCTACTTCCTGTAGCGTCATCCGTGATTATCCTAAAGTAACTCCTAGCTACTAAGTGCTTCATGCACTTCCTTATTCTTCCTTGTATCCGTTTTAGCTTGTCCTTTATGCTTCCTGCTAGCGTCTGCTATGTTGCCTATTCCGTATCCTTGGCAGTAACTCAATCATTGAGCTATGTCGTCTTGACGAAGAGAAGTTTAAAGCAATCAGGGGGGAGAAATAGGACTTAACATTAAATAAATAAACGTCACAAAAATGAAAAAACAAAATAAACACTGAAGAACAATAACTTAGAACAAAAAAGGCTACTTATTAGCAGCCTTTAAGTGACAATGCTTACGATGATGTGAGATATATCTCACGGTCTTATGTCCGTTTGGGCGCACTGGCTTACATTATAATTTTAAATAGTTGGCTCAATTATTGGTTTAAACAGTAACTCGCCCTCTACTTGGTTAAAAGTAAGGTGTTTAAATGCTTCAAACTTTTCAGTTTTAAAAAATTCAATGTGCTCCTTACGTGTTACAAATACAGCCATCCCTGTTGACTCAGCGTTGCATTTAACTAAGTCGTCAAGCCCGCGTAGTAAGTAACGACCAAAGCCTTGTCCATGAAAATGCGGATCTACGGCAATAAAAGCTAAAAAATAGTAATTGCCTTTTTGTTTAAGGGCGTCTCTAATTGTTTGTTCTTTATCTATTAATTGATTTGTTTGTAAGTATCCCGCACTCAGCATTAATTTTAAACGCCAGTGCCAATAACGCTGCGCTTGTAATTGGCTATTAGATTCAAATACACACGCTACTGCTTTTAATTTATCGTTGCGGTATAAACCAATTAATGGCTGTTTTTCTTGCCAAAAACTACTGAGTTCTTCGCGAATTAATGATCGTAATTTTTTTTCGTAAACTGATTTATTTTCGTCATTGTAGCTAAGCATGTTTAGTAATACAGGATCGTCATGATAAGCCTGATAAATTAGGCTCGCTGCAGTACTAATATCTTCTGCAGCTAAATACTGTACGCTGAACGTATCAGCTGGTGTGGTTACACTCATTGTATTTCCTTTATTATTTAAGCTATAGGCTGTTTAACTTTAAACCTAACTATATACCTAAAATTATTAACCGTAAATTCAGCGAGAGTTTAACTAGCAGGAGGTACAGTTAAGTACTAGTATGAATTTTCATTCATTTAAAGGAGCAATATCATGGATACGACAAAACACGACATTAACACACTTTTTGCACAGCTTGGATTACCAAATAGTGATGAGCAAATAGATGCATTTATTGCCTCACATGAATTAGAAGACACAACACTACTCCAAGAAGCTTCTTTTTGGGATGAGGCACAACAACACTTTTTAGCTGAATCCCTCGCACAAGACGGAGATTGGAGTGAAGTAATTGACGAGTTAGATGTACGCATTCGTCAAAGTAAGTAATTTTATTTAATGTACCCTCCCTTATTTATTGCTAACATAGCATCTGCGCAGCATTTATATGCTGCGTATTTATTTTATTAAAGAGTTATATATCTAATGAATTCAGTTGTATTTGATGCAATCAAAGCCCTTCTCGATGAAGGCAAAACCCCTACTGTAGCACTAACTAAAAGCCGTTTGGCGCAACCGGTTCCAATGCCGATGATTATTGCAGCAGTAAGCCAATATAAAAACAATCCTGATTCAATTAATAACTTCATGAGAAACCCACAGCAGTCAGATAATACTGAGCTTAAAACAAGTCAATTAGATAGAATTGAGCAAAAACTCGATAAACTTCTTGCGCTGCTAGAACAAAAATAATTTGAGACTATAAATGTTCGTTGTTGATTTAACTTTTGATTGCTACCAAGACACCACCCTAGAACAAGCCGAACAAGCAATAAATCGCTTAGTAAATGCACTGCGTTTTAATGGTCAAATAATGGGAGAAGAATTTCCAACCGTTTTAAAAGATGGATTTTTTATTACACGCGTAATGTGCCCTACTGAAGATGCAATGCACCCGCTAAATAACAGCCCGTTTGTTAAGCACAGTATCGAAAAGTTACATAGTGCTGGGCTACTTGCGCCAAAAGTAAAAGTGATCGGACAAGATATTCACTCCAACGGCGCTGATTGCTGCAAAGAACCATCAAGTTATATTTTATATACAACCTATGTGCATACGTGCAGCCCGCTTTATTGTGGTGATGACTTTTTGCCTGTGCCGCTATTTCGTATTCCGGCAATTGCTAATGGTGACTATAAAACGCTTATAAAATGGCAAGAAGATTGGCAAGCCTGCGATCAAATTCAGATTAATGGCGCAACCCGTTGTGAGTTTCCGGCGCTTGAAGAAATATCGAGTATTCAAAGCGACTTATACAGACGCGGAAAAGACATAACAAAGCGAATTAGTTTTTTAACTAAAAAGCCAACCTATTATTATTTATACCGTGTAGGCGGCGTAGATAAAGCGTCTGAACTTGAACGAAAGTGCCCTAGTTGTAATGGCGACTGGAAATTACCTGAATCGTGGTTTGGGTTATTCGACTTTAGGTGTGAGCCCTGTGGCTTAGTGTCTAATATATCGTGGGATTTTCAGTAGTTACACTAAATTAATGAGCAACAATAGCTTGGTGCTAACTGCACCAAGCTGATTGTTGAATAGACTCTAAACCTCTAATGCCTTTAAAAAAGCATTAATGTTGGGAGCAAGTACATGGTGTGTGTTTTTGCCAACATGCTCTAAACATACTTCACCAGTGTGCACCAAAACACTCACTAGTAAATCATCTTGATCTGTTAAACCAATAAATACTGTTTCTGGCTGCTTGAGCTTGCGTTTCATTAAAACGTGACCCGTTATATTTTGCTGTAACAAATTAAAGTCTTCTTCGTTCCATGCTTGTAGTAATTCAACCTGGTGCCCATCAATACTTGCTAAAATACTTCCACCGTACATATGTCCGTATAGCTCGCTAAGCGCTTTTGGAAACTCAAGCTCAAGTGCACTGGCTAAATCATTAAGCGAACCTGCAGGTTGCTGACGCGCCCCCTGCCATTGAATGTTACCTTGCTCGTCAACCTCACCAACTTCACATGGGCTTGGCCATTGATCGTCGTGTGTAATAAGTGGGTACTTTGCAGTGTTTTTAAGGGTATTTTCGCTAAATTTTTGATGAAGTTGTTCTATAAGCAATGCAACAGACATACTGTGAAACTCATTTAAATTAGATATAATGTCCCCATTGTAACTATTTAAGAGCAAACATGACAGATTACAGCAATTCTCCAGACCTTAAAGGTAGCGTATTAGGCCAATCTACTGAGTATGTAGATGTGTACACGCCAAGCTTGCTTTTCCCTATTGCGCGCAAATTAAATCGTGATGCTTTAAATATTGACGAAGCAGAGCTGCCATTTAAAGGCCAAGACATTTGGACAGGTTACGAGCTTTCATGGCTAAATACTAAAGGTAAACCGCAAGTTGCCGTGGCCTTATTTACCTTTGAATGCCAAAGCAGCCATATTATTGAGTCAAAGTCGTTTAAACTTTATTTAAATAGCTTTAACCAAACCCGATTTGAAAGCATTGATGTAGTAAAACAGCATTTAATTGATGATTTATCAAACGCGGTTAACAGCCCTGTCAAAGTGACTTTATATAATCCTGATGATTACAATTGCTTACCGTGTACAGCGCTGCCAGGTGAATGTATTGATGATTTAGATATTGAGATTAATAATTACGATATTGATGCTAATTCACTTAAAGCAAAGAATGATAACGTAGTAACAGAAACGCTCTACAGCCACTTACTTAAGTCGAACTGTTTAATTACCTCCCAGCCTGACTGGGCAAGTGTGATCATAAGATACACAGGCGAGCAAATATGCCGTGAGTCGTTATTGCGTTACTTAATTTCGTTCAGAACACATAACGAATTTCATGAGCAGTGTGTTGAGCGTATTTATAGCGATTTAACAACACAACTTAATATTAAAGAGTTAGAAGTTTACGCGCGTTATACTCGTCGCGGCGGGCTTGATATAAACCCGTATCGCTCTACACATTATAACGATACGCCATTTGCAGTTAAAATTAATCGTCAGTAGGTTATTTTAAACTGGAATATGAGTATAAAAAAAGGAGCCAAGGCTCCTTTTTTCATTCTTTAATTAATACCAATTCCATTAAGTATGTGATCTAAATTTTACGCAGAAAAAATAATTCAGTTCTAGGCGTAAATTGATGTAAATGGTTGTTCCCTTTGCGAAATTTACAACAAAGAAATGGGTTGTTTTAGCAAGTAAAATAGATCAGCTATTTATTGGAATTGGTATAACTTCGCGCTTAGTGGGTATAGGCATACCACACACATCAACGTAGTTATGTGATTTAACAAACCATGGTTCAATACGGTTTTTACGAGCACTGATCAAGTTTTTAAACACCGATGAGTTTGTTTTCATCACTTTAAATATACTTTTATCGCTTTGTACATCACCAAGTACTTGTATATTGGTAATTGGGTTAAATGCTTTTCCTTCAGTTGGTGTACGCGCTAAACGGTTAAAATGCTCTATACCTTCGAGCACTCGACCAAACACCGTAATATTTTTATCAAGGTAGCGCGGGCCTTGCCCTATTGTTACAAAAAACTCCGTACTCGCACTGTTTATATCGTTGTCGCGCGCCATGGCAAACACGCCACTACAATGCACTTGCCATGTTTGCGTATGTGCTGAGTTTTGAGCTACTGCAAAGCCGTTTAAAAAGCCGGTAACTGGTGCATATCCGTCGCCATTTAGCTCAGTAATTAAAAGTGGTTTGTTTGTTGTTAAATAAAACTCAGCAGGGACTGTTTTATCTGCCGTTTTAATTAACTTTTTACCCAAGCTGTCGCCACCTTGCGCTACAAAACCCTCAACAAACCGATAAACGCTGGTATTTTTATAAAACCCTTCTCGTGCTAACTTTTTAATATTTTGAACGTGCTTTGGGGCAAGTTGTTCATTAAGCTCAATATACGCATCGCCCGTTAGCAGCGTTATCTTTAAAATATTTTGGGCGTTCACTACTCGCCAGTCATTATCTGTTGCACTAGCAATTACCTCACTCGCGCTCAATAAAGGTAGCTCTTGTTTAGCAACACCATTACCAAGTTGTTGAGCACAACCGCTCAATAAAACACTAAGCAGAGCTGGCAATATAATTTTCCTCATCGCTTATATCCTTATAATTATAATAGTTTTGGTTATTCCCAATCAAACTTATATAGCACATCAACATTTTGATATAGGCCGCTCGTTATTTCTATGTATAACTGAGAAAGTAACTGATAACGCACAGCCACTTCACTGAGCGAATCAAATACACCCACACTATATTTAACTTGCAAACTGGGTGCTACGTATCCTGATATTTCTACTTTGGTACTATCACCACTACCTGATGAGCTTAAACTTACATCTGACAAACCAAAGGTTTCACCTACCTTAGAAACAACCCCTTCGCTGCGGCTAACCCCTTGAGAAAGTAATAACTGTGTAAGCATAGCATCGCTTGACGAACTTTCTCCATCACCTAAAGGCTGGCCATTAAGTAAATATGCGAGTGCTTGAGCTTGATCCATCGCAGGCTCAGAAAATATTTTGAGCGTTGGTTGTTCAACATTACCTGTGAGCGTAACCCCTGCAATCACACCATTTGCAGTCGTATCGGGGTTACGTATTGCTTTAATATTTAAAAATGGTTGTTCAATTGAACCGCTAAAACCGACTTGCCCGGTGCTGATTATTAAATCTTGCCCAAAGGCTAAGTAAGTACCTTCAATTAAGTTAAGCTCACCTGTGGCTATAATTGGCGCACCTTGACTCATTTTTATCGCTAAATCACCCGCAACTTTTGATTCCAAGCCAAACGATTCTACTTTTACATCGTTTTTAACAATCACTTTTAAATCTATGTCGTAATCAAATGGAACTGTTTCTGTGGCCTCGGTTTTTTGATCAACAATAATTTCATCATCGCTAACTTGCACTGCGCCCTCAGGAAGCTCTTCAATCATTATACGACCGTAAGGCACAACTACCTCACCAGCAAGCTTGAGTGCATTATTAGCCAAGCCTATTTTTAAATCCGGCGATACTTTAAAAGTAACCCCTTGCTGCGCGCGTACATAAAACTGATCGCCAACTACCGCCACATTTACAGCAGGTTGCGCACCTTGCCAATCAACGTCACCGGTGAGGTTTATTTTACCGCCCTGGTTGTCGTTTAAGTTGCCTTTTATTGTGGCTGTTGTTTTATCAAACAATACATTTATATTTGATTTTTGCAGCGCTATAGGCAATTGCTCGCCCTCTAAACTAATATCGCTCACATTAAGCTCGCCATTTAATAATGGATCTTTTAACGTACCTGCTAATGCGACTTTTCCACTAATATCACCTTTTAACTGCTCAAGGGTTTCAAGAAATGGTTGTAAGTCTGAAAGGAGTATTTTATCAATATTAATAGTGCCGTTAAGCGCTTGCGTATTTTGTATGTCGTCAATATCAATTTGTGTGTTTATTTTACCAAGCACACTTGATTCTAAATTAGCTTCAAGCTTGCCAACTTGAGAGTCCGAAAATGCACTAACAGTTAGAGTTTCGATTGGTAATTTAAAACGATCTTCTTCCGAGGTAAGCACCGCTTCTAAGTCGCTAGAATCGATATTTGCGCGTAATGTTTTAAGCGCACCACTTTGCCAATTAAGTGCTACATCGCCAGTTATATTACCGCGAGTACGAAGGCTATTAGGTAAAAAGTGCTTAAGCTCCTCAAGAGCTAAATTGCTTAGTTTAGCATTTAGCTGACCGAGGTTTTTTGATTGGGCTAAGGTGTCTATGCACAATTTACTTTGCTCAGATGCCCAACAATGTGCACTTACATCAAAGTCGCCACTTTGCGTATTAACCATAATGGCAATATTTTTAGTATTACTAAAACTAAGCTTTTTATCGCTGAGCGTTACATTACTAAGCTCGCCATTCCAAGTGGTATTATTAATTTTGCCATGAACTTCAAACTCTACACTGCCTTGCTCAGCATCTACAGATGCCGTAAGTTGGTGATCTGTTTTGTCGCCGCTAATATCAATTTTAACGCTATTAATTTGCTGTTCGGCTACAAGCGCCGATCCAACACTTACCGAAACATCGGTTTGCCAATCGGCTGCGGTATCTAACTGCCCTTTTACTGATAATTTATTAATGTTTATTTCATCAAAAATAAAGCGATCGAGTATTAGCGCTAAATCAACAGAGGGCGTTAACCTTTCCCCTCTCACTTTTAAATTTGCGTTGCCATCAGCAGTAAATGGAATATTAGCTTTTTCATCACTTTTAAGCGTTACTTTGCCATCAACTTGCCAAGTGTCATCAACTTGCCCGCTTAGTGCTAATTTATTGGTGCCACTACTTAAATAAAAACTATCAATATTAGCTTTTAACGTGTTGTCGAGCTTAAAGTTTGAGGCAAATTCTAGTGGCACGTCGTTAAGTAATCCGTTTAACTTTGTATTATTCATTTGTAGCTGCCACTTGTCGTCAGCTGCATTAAACGAGCCTTTAAACTGTCCTGAAATATCACTGGTAGCTGCATCAGTTAAGTACTGCGCTTTTAAGTTAGCAAGCGTGCCATTAAAGTTAGCCTGTATGCCTTTTTGCCAATCAACATTGGCTTGTATAGTTGCACTGCTTTCGTTTGCTTTAATGCTTAGCGCTTGTAAAGTTGCTTTGGTGAGACTGCCTTTTAATTGGGTATTTAAGTCAACAGCTGGGTACGCGCCTAATTGGCTATTACCCTGCAGGCTAAGCTGGTAATCGTCGGCATTACCTTGTGCATTGAGGCTTACATTTCGCACTTTAAGCTCATTACTTTGTGCATCAATAAGCCACTGTTTAATTTTGCCATTTAACTCAAACGGATAGTTTTTTTGCTTTAAATTTGCCGTTGCCGTTAAACTAAGTGGATATTGCCCCTGCGTTTCTAAATTTAAGTTTAGATTTGATAAGTCACCATTCAACTGCAAATTGGCTTGGTGCTCATCACTTTGTAAAACAACATCCCCTTTTACGGGCAAATTTCCTGCAAGCTCAGCGTTAAGGTGCGTATTAAGCTGCCACTGCTCATATTTTGCTGAGAATGACTCTAAATTAATAAAAGCATCTTCCACACTTAATTGCAGTGAGATGTTTTCAATAACATGCTGGGCTTCGTTTTGCTCTATCGTAATGTTAGCTATTTCAAAGTCTTCAACAACTAAGTCAAGTGGCGAAGTAAATTCTATATTAGGTAATGCGGGTAGGTGCGTTAAAGGCGCTTGAGTATTTTGCGCCGTTTGTGTTTTCGCATCTTGTTCTTGCTCTTTTAAAGCAACAAGTATGGTGGGAATATTCAGGCTTTTAACCGTCAGCTTTGAACCCTCTGCTTTTGCTGAGAGTTTAAAGTTATTAACGCTTACGTTTGCACTTGGGTGCTCTAGAGTAAATTTATTGATCGCAATGTTTTTTAAAGCAATATTAAAAGGTAAGCTGATTTTTTCAAGCGGCTCTGCAGCGGCTTCTTCTTGTGACTCTGCAGTTTTTGGTAATGTTAAATTTATAGATTTAGCACTTAAGTTATCTATACAAACTCCATCGCACTGCCACCAAAACAAATCAATTTTCAATTGTTGTGCATTAAAATCCAATCCGTTGCTAGTAAAGCGCACATTAAAGGCATCATTATAAATAAAACGGCCATCTTTAATTTCAATATGTAGTCCGTCTACCGCTTTGTTTGCACTATAAGCAATAAATTGATTACCGGGTGCGGTAAATAACAAACAAAATAGTGCGACAACTAACGTGACAAAAATAGCACTTACGGCGGCTGTTATCTTTTTTAATACTGACATTAAATTTCTGGCCCTATGGTAATACTTAAACGTGTGCTTTTACTTTCTTTTGTTAATCCCCAAGCGTGGTCTATACGCACTGGGCCAACGGGTGTTAAATAGCGAAAACCAAAACCAGCGCCTACTTCAAAATCATCAGAAAAATCATTCGTCGCAGTACCACCGTCAACAAATAAAGCTGCGCGCCAGTTTTGAGCAAACTGATAGTTGTACTCTATTGTACTGGTTAGTAAGTATTTACCACCGATGAGATCGCCATCATCATTTTCCGGCGATATTGATTGGTACGCAAAACCACGAACACTTTGATCGCCACCTGCGTAAAAACGCAGTGAGTAAGGTACGTTTTCAATATCATCAACAAGCATTGCACCAACATTTGCTTTTAAAAACACTAAATGCTTCTCTAAGTAAGTACGTAACCACGCATGTTGCATTTGTACCCTAATCAGATTAGTACTCGAAAGCACATCATCTAAGCCAAACTCAGCAGATATAAGCCACTGCTCTCCCCAGTATGGAGTCGTGCCGCCTTTTGATTTTTTGCGGGCGTAGCTAATGCCCGGCATTAACATTTCGGTACTTTCTTCCTCTTCATCACCGATGCGGTAGGTTTCTTGGTCGCGGCGTAAAAATGCAGTACGCACCCACTTATTTTCGGTTAACCATTGGCGCTGAATTTGCCCCGTGAGTATTTCACTGTAGGTATCGTTTGTTAGTTCATCCTCTAATTTATATCCAGCAGAAAAACGCCATAAATCATCATTCGGATCATCAACTGGAATGGTATAAGCCATGGAAATATCTTGCTGCTTTTGCGCCACATTTAAATTAGTTTCGAGATAATGACCGTCTTCTGTGATCCACGGTTTACTCCATTTAAAACGCACTTTGGGCCCTAAGTCAGTACTAAAACCGCCGCCAATTTCATAGCTATTTGCAGGCTTGTGCAACACATCTACCTTAATAGGTACTTGGCTATTTTTACGCGCAGCAATATCGGCGTAAACGCGCACGCTTGCAAAATAAGGGGTGCTTGATAAATCCAAATTATAGTCAGCAATATGTGTTGATTTATAAGGTTGGCCCTGAGTAAAAGGCGCAAGCGAGCGTATGTATTTTTCAGCAGCCGTATTACTAGCTATTTTTATATCACCAAACTGGTATCTAACCCCAGTATCAATTACAAAAGTAATAACAGCACTATTTTTCTTAAGTGACACTTCTAATTTGCGCGCTGGCCACTTTGCATCAAAATAGCCAAGCTCCAATAGCATAGATTCTATTTTTTTATGAGCAGAGTCATATCTACCATGATTTAAAACATCACCTTGTTTTAAGTTGGTATTTTTAATTAATGCCTGTAATTGTGGATCATTCTGGCCATCGCCGTTTAGCGTAATATTAATTGCTTCTATGCGAGTTGCAGGACCTCGCTCAACTTTAACAATTAACTCGCTGTCGTCTTTATCATAAATAACCTCGACGGTCGGGCTATAATAACCAAGTGCTTTAATGCTATTTTGTACTTGCTTTTGGGCATAACGACGAAGTGTACGGGTTGGTTTTTCACCAATTAATTGCTTGAGATAAAGGGCTACGTTATTTTCTAAATCGCCACTTAACCCTTTAATTTCGTAATCTTCTATGACTTTTTCTGCAGCATAGCAATTTGTCGCAATTAAAGCGCTCACAACACATATGCAACGTAAAAACTTAATAAACAAGTAAATATCCTTACTTTTAATATCTTACATAAAACTGGCTGATTACGCGCATATTAGCATAGCCATAATGAGCAACACATTAACTTAATGACAATCTAACGCGTAAATTTAACTTTGAATAAGTATCAGCATAATTAAAATTAGTACGCGTTAAGACAATATTTTAGTTACAATAGTGCCTACGAATAAAAAATTAATTTTAAATGAGTTTTTAATGCAATTCCCTGATGATGATAACGGCCAACTTTTAGCCGAAATAGCCGCTGCTGGCATTGATTTAAATAAAATGCACCAAGTCGATTTTTTTATTTTATTTGAACAAGAAGCCGATGCTGAAAAATTTGCTAAAGAAATAGTCTCTGATGCATTAGTTCAAAATGCTGAGCTTGAAAAATGTAAAGACACTGGCGTTTGGGAAGTAATCACTCAAGTACAAATGGTGCCAGAGCACACCCTTTTAGGCCAAGCTGAGCAATACATTGAAAGCATTGCTAATAGCTTTAATGGATATGGTGACGGCTGGGGATTAATGGACGGTGACGAGGCTTAGTTGCCTTTTAATTGTATTAGTTCAATGTACTCTATCAGTTAAGCTTAACGGCTTAACTGATTTGCCTTCCTAAAATTGCCTTTATAGTCAAATAGCTTATCAGCCACTTTCCAACCATACTTTTTGCTTTTTCGTGCAATAACAAAATCCGGTGGTACTAATTCAAATTGTGCGTTTACTACTTGCGCTGCAGTTTTAAAATTAATAGGTGTTTGTCCAAGTCCTACTCGTAGACCAAATTGCTTATTAAATATAAATTGCCCGCCTTTATTTGCGAGGTTATATACTTCATCGCAACTTGCACCATCTTCATCAAAATACGTTATTTTAATAAGTTCATCTTTAATTAGAGTTACCGATAACCCACTACATCGAAGCACAAGTGCGTCTTTTAAGTTTAATGCATTACGTAACTTATCATCAGGGTCGGTCATTACCGCGCCGCAATCATGGCATTTACGTGCAGCAATATCATTTTGGGCACCGCACTGCTCACATTCTTTAAACCTAAAACGATAATCGCACTGCTCTTTATGCCCATCATCATCTTCTAACAGCCCTTTACAGCGCCTGCCAAAGTGCTCTATTACTTTGCCAGTGGAGTCTGTTTTGCCCCAAAATATATTCGCAAACCCACAACCTGGGCAAAGTACCTGTACAGGTTCATTATCACTATCGCCTTTTTTATCACCTACTTCTGGGTGAAATAAATTAAAACCATTGCCAGCATAATCTATTACTAAGCAATCCGTTTTCGATTCAGATAACCTTAAACCTCGCCCCACAATTTGTTGATATAAACTAACTGATTCAGTAGGTCTTAAAATAGCAATAAAGTCGACATGTGGCGCATCAAAGCCGGTTGTTAGTACCGATATATTAACTAGATACTTTAATTGCTTAGCTTTAAATTGCTTAATGATTTTATCGCGCTCAGTGTTTGGCGTATCACCTGTGATTAGTGCACTTTGATGAGCTGGCAAGTAGCTTAATATTTCCTGGGCATGCATTACCGTGGCGGCAAAAACCATAACCCCTTCGCGCTCTTCACTGTATTGAATTACTTGCTGTAATATAGCCTGCGTTGCGCGCTCACTGTTTTTTAAAAGCGCATTCATGTCATCAGTCGTATATTGCCCAAATGCATTGCTATCTAAGGACGAAAAATCATAATGGCTAATTGCTGCATCAACTTCGTTAGGCGGCGTTAAATAATTATGTTTGATCATATACCTGAGCGGCAATTCAAAAATACAACTTTTAAACGGACTTTCTTGAGTACCCTTAACAAAACCATGATAATGATGATGGTATATCCACCCCATTCCTAACCGATAAGGTGTTGCTGTTAAACCCAATACTTTTAACTGAGGGTTATACTCTTTTAAACTGTTTATTACTTTACCGTACTGACTTTTTTTATCCCCATTTACCCTGTGGCATTCATCAATAATAAGTAATGAATAATGCTCATTTAATTTATTTAAATTACGAGAAAGTGATTGCACACTGGCAAAGGTTACTTGATGGTTTAATGACTTTTCTTTTAAGCCTGCTGAAAATATACTCGCCTCTAAACCAAAACTTTTATATTTTTGTGAATTTTGCTCTACCAGCTCTTTTACATGAGCAAGCACTAATATTTTTTGCTTAGCTATACGCGCAAGTTCAGCAATAACCAAACTCTTACCTGCGCCGGTTGGTAGTACAATAACGGCAGGATCATTACTCTTTCTAAAGTGTAAAACGGTGCGTTCTACGGCTTCTTGTTGGTAAGGTCTTAGTTTATAGCTCATGGGAAAACAAATAGGTTTGAGTGAAGAGATTTTAGCAAATAATAGCTGGGAGTTTTAAACTTTAATTATATTTTATTGAGGGGTAAACAAAAAAGAGAAGCCGAAGCTTCTCTTATATTTAGCTTTAAGCTAAAAACTTTTCAAGCTCAACACCTTCAAACGCTTTAGGACGACGGCCACGGCCAGTCCATTCAATAGTCTCACCATTAAGTTCCATGCGGTACTTAGGCTTAACTTTGGTGCGCTTGTCTGATGCTCCATCTTGTAAATCTTCTAGCGTAAGTCCTTTTTCTTTTAAAAGATCCAAAACTTCCTGTTTCGCTTTTTGCTGCTGGGTATATTTTGAAATTGCATCATTGATAAGCTGTTGAGCTTTTTCAAGCTCTGTTAATGATGCTGTTTTAATAAAAGATCGGACTTCTTTCATCTATATCTCGCTAAATTGTGTGATTGGAATTATTTAATTATTCCTACTTAGTATAATGCCAAGTAGTTATTTTTACCATTCAAAGACACCTGCTGCTTTAAGCTTTATAAAAAAATACTTTTACAATAGTATAATTATCAAATCTAGAGGCTATAAAATGACAATGCAATACTTTTAACCGAGTAGACTCAATAACTAGAGATTACCCTTTTTTACCGTGGCTAAAAACACTAAGTTCATATTTAGCCTATTTATTAAATAGTACATGCATATAAAAATCACAATATTAAAATTATTTAACTTTATATACATGTATTAATAAAATGGTAAATAACTATAGATGTTTAGCTAAAAACTTTTCAATTTTAGTATACAACTCTATTTTATTCTCTTCTTTTTGGAATCCATGTCCTTCGTTATCTTTCATAATCCACTCATCGTCAGATAATATAATTCCGCGCTCTTCTAAAGAATCTCTTAAATCGAGTGCATGTTTTTTTACAACACGAGGATCCTTGGCTCCTTGCACAATCATTAATGGCGCTACTATTTTATCTACATGATGAAGTGGAGACATTTTTTTCATTAAAGCCTTATCATTTGGATTACCAATTTGCTTTTCTAGAAGCTCTCTTTGTGGTTCCCAGTGCTTAGGAAGCGAGTCAAAAAGTAACTCAACGTCAGTTATACCTACATAATTAATACCACATTTATAAAGCTCTGGAGTAAAAGTAAGACCGGCCATAGTTGCATAACCGCCGTAACTAGAACCATAAATACATACTCTTTTTGGATCTATAACCCCCTCACCTACCAAGTACTCAATAGCGTCGGTTAAGTCATTTTGCATCTCGGCGCCCCATTTACCGCCATAGCCTGCTTGTTGAAATTTTCGCCCATAACCACCTGAACCACGAAAGTTGACTTGAACTGTTGCATAGCCCCGACTCGCAAAAAATTGCGTTTCAGAATTAAAACCCCATGCGTCTCTAATACCATAAGGGCCGCCATGTGGATTAACAATCAAAGGTAAATTTTTACCGTTGCTATCTTTTGGTATTGTTAAATAGCCACGAATAGTTAAACCATCACGGCTATTAAACTTAATTGGTTTCATAGGTGATAACTGACTTTTATCAATCCAGCCCATAGGTGAAACTAATGATTTGAGCGTATTTTTTGATTTATTGAACAAATAATAATGACCAGGATCTGTATCACTACCAACATATACAACGTTCAGTGCTTCATTTTTTGAGCTGCTAACTACATTAACAACTTTATCTTTAAAAGCGCTCTTCAATGAGGCCATCATCTCGGCGGTTTCTTTATCAAAATAAGCTACTTCAGGGTATTCATCTAAATACCTGACTCCGATTAGCTTTTTACGTTTAGTCGATAACATTAAATTAGAGACATCAACTTCTGGCATTCCAAAGATTAATTCACCTAACTCGTTTTTATCAGGATGAAAATAATAAATAGCTGACGTATCTCTATTAATATTTGAAGCTACAAATAGTGTTTTATTATCAAAATCGAAAGCCAGAGGTGTAATATTTTCTTCTTCAACGTTATAGTCACGTAATATACGAAACTCTTTTTCACCTTTATTCTTATAATAAAACTTACCTTTTAAGCCATTGATAGCAACAGCACCTCTCACTTCACCATCATGATCTAAAAGCCAACCCTGAAAATCACCTGGATTCTTAGCCAGAATCTTCATTTTAAAATTTCTTTCTCGCTTTCTATCCCATTTACTATTAAGAGGTAATTTATAAAGATCCGGAGCTTTAATATTTCTTCCATTATATTGAATAACAATATGCTCTGGATCATTAGGTAGCATATGGACAATGCTTGCAGAACGGATACCTGAGGCTCCTACTTTAGAGCCAACTAACTCAATAACTCTCGCTTTTTTAGCGTTTACATTGATTTTATAAAGGCTAAAAGCTTCATTTCCATCACTATCAAGCTTAAAAACAATTTCATCATCATTAGCCCATGAAAAATCATTAATATCTTGATCATCAAACTTTGTTACCGCCTTTGCATTTTTTAACCCGTCAGTTTCAAGTATAACAATATTTTTTCTCTCATTTATTGGAGATAGTACTGCTAAATACTTACCATTTGGGGAAAGCTGAAGATTAGAGAACTTAGGATTTTTAAAAAAATCTTCAATTTTTGGTTGTGCCTTCTGAGCATTGATTTCAAAAGAAATAATACACAAGTAAGAAATTACTATTAACTTAAATATTGCTGACATAATACTTCCAAATAAATTAAGTGCTTACTAACAACAGCTTGTTGAGAGAGACTTCACTTATTAGTAAATAAAAAAGCCCTACTAAATAGCAGGGCTTTATTCTTTGTAACTAAATTAGATAATGCTTAGAACGACTGCTCTAAACGTAAGTACAATGAACGACCTGTTTGATCATATAGAGACCAGTTAGAGTCTCGGTAATCACGGAAGCCATCGTAGAAGCTAGGTGCAACTTTATCAAATAAGTTATTTACACCTAAAGCAATTTTGGTATTTGTAGGTGCAACATAGCTTACTTGAACGTTATGTTTGAAATAGCTAGGAATATCAGCAAGGTAATCAACGCCGTATTCTTCATTACCTGAATCTTGACTACCAACATAGAACATAGTCCACGTAGCTGAGAAGTCTTCATAAGCGTAGTTAACCGCTAAATCTGATTTCCATTCTGGATAATCTTGTAAGCCAGCGTAATCAAATGCATCAGATTCTGAATCAGCTACTTCTTCAAATGATAAAACTCGAGATACATTTAATGTGCTCGTAAAGTTACCAAAGTCAGTATCAAAACGGTATCTAGCTGTAAAGTCTATACCGTCAGTAGATAGCGAGCTCTTGTTCACGTAACCAGTGTACATGTAATCAATTTTACCTGTATCAGCATTACGCTCAATTGCATTTGGAGTAGAGTTTAAACCACCTTGTTCAATTTCAAGGCGAAGAAGTTCTGAATTACCTACACTATCAATTTTATCATCGTAATTGATTGAGTAATATGTTAATTCAAGCGAAAGGTTTTCAACTGCATCCCAAACGAAACCTACCGTTGTAGAATCACCTGTTTCAGCTTGAAGTTCAGTATTACCACCAAACCACGTTGCAACTTGCTCACCTGCATCAGCACAATAACCATCAGTTTCTTGTCCTGGGTTAGCAGAACACCATGCTGTATCACGAACAGTTGGGAAGCTTAATGCGTAAGATTGGAACATCTCACCCATGTTTGGAGCACGGAATGACTCCCCCCAAGAACCACGAAGTAATAAAGTATCTGTTGGACGCCAAGTTAAACCAACTTTTGGTACAAATTTGTCAAACGTAGTACTTTTTTTACCAAGATTTGTTGTACCACTTTGCTCATACTTTTCGTATCGACCAGCAACTGTCAAATCAACATCATGTGGGAAAGAAGCTTGTACTTCAAAGTAAGCAGCTGTACGGTCACGATCTGCATAAACATCATCACCACCTGAACCACCAGAAATAAATCCATTCGCTGATTCTGGATCACTGATTTGGGTAAAATCAATTTGCTCAAATTCACCACCAACAACACCGGCAACTATAAATTCACCGTCATCTAGTAATGTCGTTGAAATTAGACCATCGATTTGTTTACTTTCGTAACGACCTTCATAAGTACCTGTATGATTTGCTTGTTGATAAAGCTCACCCATACTTGTGCTCCAGTCATCGTAACTCATGCCTGATACGTTAAACACATCGTACTCACCACTATCAATTGCCGCTTGGAAGGCAACGTCATTAACTAGGTTTTTACCAAATGAGTTAGTTTTTGAAACACTGTTTTGGAAGTTTACTTCCCAATCAAGACCATTACCAAGGTCGGTAAAACCTTCAAGGCCAACTAAAATATCTGTTGTTGTAACTTCAGTTGTTGTATCACGGTTACCAATTGGCACAGCTCGAGTAAAAATGCGTACATCTTCATCTGATGGGCTATATTGGTTATCTGCACTCATGTAAATAGGCGTAGTAGATACTGGTGTACCAGCATAACGTGCATCTGTTTCATTGAAGCTAGCCATCGCACGACCAATGAAACGAATATTGTCTGTTAGTTCATAAGTGAAGTTAGACAAAAATGAGTTTTTGTTTGTATCAGGGTAAAACTTAGTTACTTCACCGTAGCTATATGTACAACGGCCATTACCATCAGCATCAATAGTATTTACAGTATTAGGTTCTGCATCACATAGATCTGAATTTGCATGGTAGCCTGTGCTATCTAAATAGTTAGATACTGGGCTGTACGAGCTGTATGCACCGTAAGTTTCATCATCTAGTGCCCAGATATCTCTATCGTAAATAGCATCGCTTTCAGAGTGTTCGAAAGTGAAAACAATATTACCTTTTTCAGCAGTAAAACCTGACGATACAGAGAAAGTACTGCTATCACCGCCGTCAACACTTGGTTGATTAAATTCATATTTAAGATTTAAACCGTCGAAATCTTTTTTAGTGATGATGTTAATTACACCAGCAACCGCTGCAGAACCATACACTGCAGAAGCACCATCACGTAAGATTTCGATACGCTCAACGATAGCCATTGGAATTAGAGAAGTATCTGCAGATGCACCAGAAGAAGTACTTGTTCCAGGCATACGACGGCCATCTAATAGTACTAGAGTCGCATCAGAACCTAAACCACGTAAGTTAATGCTTGAAGTTGCAGAAGAACCTGCGCCGTAGCCAGAAACACCAGTCCAAGAACCGAATGAGTTTGAAGATAAATTATTAAGTACATCTCCTACAGATGGCTCACCTGACAAGTTAATATCTGCTGCAGTAATAACTGTTACTGGAGAGCTATTTTCAAGATCAACCTGTTTAATACGAGAACCAGTTACTTGAATACGTTCTACTTTATCTGCGCTTTCTTCAGCTGCGAATGAACTAGCCGAAAATGCAGCTGTTGATACTGCACCGAAAGCGATCGCTAAGCGAACTGCTTTTGAAACTTTGTTATTTAACATTTGATTCTCCCTAGAATACATTTTATTAATTATAATTTTCAATCTAACGTGATGGCAAAGTGTTACCAAACGCTACAATTGTGTGATGAATGATAATACCAGTGAAACAACAACGTCAACAATCAATTAACCTTAAACCCTTTTAAATTACAAAAAAAACTTAGACACACAATTAAATATCAATCACTTAGAAAGACAAAAATACATAACCAACTGTTTTAAAAGCAGAAAAAAACAAGTAAAAAGGTTCAATTTAAATTACATAAAATAGGGAATTATTAACAAAATAACATGAGGGAATCATAAATTTTAACAAAAAAAGAGAAAAACACTTCATCCCACATCAAAGTAGGTTAAATTTCATACAAAAAATATGACTATTTAAATACGAAAACTGTAAAGTAATTATAAAAATGAAAGTTGAGCCCCTTGACATTCAATTTCTTTTAAATTCAAGGCATCAAGTACCATTTGAGCGATAGGTGTTAGCTGTTTTTGTATGTAAACCGAATAATTTAAGTTATTTGAACCATTGTATAATTGCGCCCCATCATCAGAATAAACATATTCAATAATTTGACCCCGTTTAATTTCAAAATCAGGATTACTAGCTTTATACTTTTTAATCGCTTGCACTTGGGGAGGAACATTTTTTACGTAATCATTTAGATTTTGTCCTAACTTTTTACGATATATTAACTTTTCATCGAATTCACCTGCGAACAATCTTTTGGTGTAGTCACTTATAATCTCGTGAAGTTGTTTTATTTCAAACTTTTCATTAAATAAAGTTTTGAATAACTCTTTTTGAAACTCTTGTGCAAATTCGGTCCAATCGCTGCGTACGGTTTCCATTCCTTTAAATATAAGTTCAGGTATCCCATTTTTTATAATTTGTCCTACGTAACGTTTTTTTGAACCCGTTTTTTTACCTCTTATTGTTGGCATAAAGAATGGGCTATAGTGGGTTTCAAACTCTATTTCTAAATAACTAGTAAGCTCAAAGCAGTCTTTAATATCGCAGCTCCATTTATTATTAATATAGGTCGTTAAATCTTTGCCTATTTGATTGCAACTCAGAGCACTTAGCTGATCGTCAGCTTTTACAAAAATAGAATCTGTATCGCCATAAATTACTTCGTAACCTAACTTTTCAATCCACTTACGGGTTGTTTGCATAATTTCATGCCCACGTAATGTTATTGAACTCGATAATCTTGGATCATAAAATCGACACCCTTTAGAGCCAAGTACGCCGTATAAGCTGTTCATTATTATTTTTATAGCTTGCGATAACATTGGCTGATTTGTGTCTTTTGCCCTTTGCCGTGTATGTGTTAAATGCTTAATTAACGACGGTAAGTGGTGTTCATTTCGTGAGAAAACGGCTTCGTTAAACCCTTCAATTGCATTCTCAGGTGAATCTAATCCTTTAATGAGCCCAAGAGGGTCAATACAAAAAGTTCGCATGATTGAGGGATATAGGCTTTTAAAATCTAAAACAAGTATATTTTTATAAAGCCCAGGCACTGACTCCATTACATACCCACCAGGGCTTTCAAAAGATAAACCGTGATCACCTAAATTTGGTGCTACATAGCCGCTGCGATGCAATAAGGGTAAATACAAATTAGTAAATGCAGCAACCGAGCCGCCCATTCGCTCAAGCTCAAGACCGGTTAACTGAGTCCTCACTATTGCAAATTCAAAGAGTTGTAACTCTGCAAAAATCCTCTTAACGAGTATACAATCTTGTCGGTTATAAGCTGCTAAGTTGAGCTTATCTTCATTAAATTGACGAACAATTTCACTTAAACGATTATCTGCCTGAATTAGTTTAGATTCACCAAGGACTTTATAAGAAATATTCGCAAGCGAATAGTTATCAAAGTGATAAGTGGCATTTTTTAAGGTATCAATGCCATCTATAACGCTTCGCCCAGGTAAGGTGAGGCGAGTGTAATGCCCTGTTTTTATATTTAAAGACTGCTGATCTCGGCCAAAATTAAGCGTTACCCCTAGTGCCTCTGCCCGAGAGTTTAACACTGTAAAATCAAATTCAATGACATTCCAACCCACAATAATGTCAGGATCATTATTATTGATATACTGCTGTAGCTTTTGTAGTAGATTAATCTCGTCAAAGCACCAATCAATATTAAATGGCTGATTATGCTGTTGAGGCTCACCAATCATTAATACAGTATCAAGGCCATTTCCTACCAGCCCAACCGAAAACAATACGCCCTCACCATTACACTCAATATCTAATGAAAGCGATTTCAGCGTGGGTGTATATTCAGGGCTCGCTTTTAATTTAGCATTGCTAATTAAAATAAAGCCGTTTTTTTGAGATACTTCACCCGTAACCCATACACCACCTTTAATAAAACGTTCCATTAAAAAACGATCGCTGTGGCGTATATCCGCTTCGTATATACTTATGTGCTTTTCAAGTAATGTGCGTGCTTTGTAAAGGTTACTTACATCATTAAAATAACAGCCTATGCACACAACACCACTAAAATGGCGCATTTCTACCGTTTTAAAATTAACACTTATATTTTCTTTATTTAGTATGCTTTGTGCAAAATTGTGTTCATCTTGTGGGATAAAAAAAACAGCTTGCTGGTTTTCAATTAGTACTTTAATTGGGCCATTGTCAGATACGAGCCAGTAGCAAAGTGTGATCCCACGCTTACTCTTAGACGAGTATTGTTGCCTTGATAAAATAAAGCCCTGATAGATTGCTTGTGTCAATGTACGATCCCACTTAATATATACACTGTAATTATATACATACTTTAGGTAAATCATCCCATGCTTTCTGACTCACTAAAAAAAACAATTAGGCAAGTACACCAGCATGTGGCTAGTAACCTAAAAGATTATCGCCCTCGTAGCAGTCAAAATTATCTTGTAGCCGAAATAGCAAAAACACTTGCTGGCGAATACCATAAAAAGCAGCGCATTTGCGTAATTGAAGCAGGCACTGGTACCGGTAAGTCTCTTGCCTATTGTTTAGGCGCGTTGCCTCTTGCCTTAGCACAAAAAAAGAAGCTAGTTATTTCTACCGCGACCGTTGCACTGCAAGAACAATTAATAGCAAAAGAGCTCCCATTTTTTAAAAAGCATTCAGGCCTCGACTTTAAATTTGATTTGGTAAAAGGTCGCCATCGTTATATTTGCGCTCACAAATTACATAATGCTGTAAACGGCGATAGTCAAACACAAATGGACTTTATGCCAACACTTACTTCACCATTGAGCGCAATGGAAACCAAGTGTTTAAATGAGCTATATAACGCCTATGTGAATAAAAAATGGCAAGGCGATAGAGACAGCTGGGCCGATACCGTACCCGATAGAGTGTGGAACTTAATAGCGTGCGATAAACATTCGTGTCAGCGCCAAATGAAGGCCCATCAAACGTGTCCGTTTCAGCTTGCTCGTAATCAATTGATGCAAATGGACGTACTGGTAATTAATCACTCATTACTACTTGCTGATTTAGATTTAGGCGGCGGTAAAATTTTACCCGAGCCCGACAATACCATTTATGTAATTGATGAAGCGCACCATTTAGCACATATAACACGCGATTTTTCATCTGCTGCTGCCACAATCAAAGGTACAATAGAATGGCTTGATAAGCTCACTAAGTTTAGCGGGAAAATGGCGAAGGTTTTAGTAGGGCAAAGAGCCATTGGGCAAAACTTTAAACTTTGCGACAGTATTAACGACGCAAATAAAGACTTAAAAGTAGTTCGCGATATTCTTGATAATGCCGACTTTGAATATTCGAAAGACGATACTTATCGCTTTGAGCACGGTGAAATTCCACAATCGCTGCACAGTAAAGCAAAAGACATAAGCGAAGCCACGCAAGATGCGCTGCGCTGTTTAAACAAAATGCACGACACCCTTACCCAAGATGTAAGCGACAGCGACATAAAACCTTACGTTGCCGACCCAATACTAGGCGAAAGCGGTCAATACATAAACCGCTTAGAGCAACTAAACAAACTATGGTTTAGTTACGCAAAAAAAGGCGAAGGTGCTCCCCATGCACGGTGGATAAAACGTCTTGAATATAAAAGCCATCACGACCACTTATTAAGCGACTGCCCTATCGAGGTCGGTTATTACCTAAAAGATAAATTGTGGCGAGAATGCGCGGGCGCTGTTTTGTGCTCTGCGACATTAAGTGCACTGGGCTCGTTTGATCACTTTGCTTACGAAACAGGACTTGCTAAAGAAGAAGGCGTTAAATTTATTAAAGTACCTTCTCCTTTTGATTACCCAAAACAAGCCACTTTACGTATTCCGGTATCTAAAGTAGAACCTACCGATAAAGACTTTAGTGATCACCTAGCTAAAACTTTACCAGAGTACCTAAATGATAAAAAAGCGAACCTTGTACTATTCGCTTCTTACTGGCAAATGGACCACGTAACAAAGTTTCTTAGAACAAAAGGTTTTAACTTATTAGTACAAGGTGAGATGTCGCGAGAAGCATTGCTTAAATTACACACTAAAAATGTAGACGAAGGCAAAGGCAGTATTTTATTTGGAACCCAGAGCCTTTCGGAAGGTCTTGATTTACCAGGTAAATATTTAGAGAACCTAATAATTACTAAAATTCCGTTTGCTGTACCTACTTCGCCAATAGAAGAAGCGCAAGCAGAATTTGTACAAAGCAAAGGTGGTAACCCGTTTTTAACGATTACCGTGCCAGATGCCGCAAAGAAATTGGTACAAAGCTGTGGTAGACTGCTGCGAAAAGAGAGTGATGAAGGCTGTATTACTATTCTCGATAGACGCTTAGTTACTAAGCGATACGGTAAAGCCATGCTCGACACCCTACCACCTTTTAAAAGACAAATAGATTATTAATGTTTGAACTCGCACTCGATCCAACAACCTGGGCTGTTTTATGTGCTGTTGCACTTGCCGCAGGTTTTATAGACGCTATCGCCGGTGGCGGTGGCATGTTAACTGTACCCGCTTTATTAACTGCTGGCTTACCTCCACATTTAACATTAGGCACCAATAAATTAGCGGCTAGCTTTGGCTCGTTAACGGCAAGCTATACATACTATAAAAAGAACTTATTTAGTCCTAAGTTTTGGGCAGCCTCCATTATTGCTACCGCAATAGGTGCATTGATAGGTACTGTTATTGTTGATCATTTAAGTATCGATTTTTTAAACAAACTACTCCCCATTATTATTATTTTAGTTGCTGGCTATAGCTTATTTGGTAATTTAAGCACCACCGAAGGCGATGAACTTCCTAAACTAAACAAAGCGATGAAAATAAAACAATGGCTACAAGGTTTAGCATTAGGCTTTTTTGATGGTTTAGCAGGCCCAGGTACGGGTACATTTTGGACTGCTTCTAATGGCATGCTTTACAAAATGAACCTGCTACTCAACTGTGGTTTAGCGCGTTCAATGAATTTTGTGTCTAACTTTATATCTTTAATTACCTTTGTTGCACTCGGCCATGTAAACTTTTTACTTGGCATAACAATGGGCTTTTTTATTATGCTAGGCGCATGGTTTGGGGCGCATTCAGCAATACGTTTTGGTAGCAAATTTATTCGCCCAGTTTTTAATACTATGGTTATACTTTTAGCATTAAAACTAATTTACGAGGCTTACTTTTAATATGCATTCAATGGCTTTAGATAAACTACGCCAACAAGTTGCAACGCTAAAACAACAAGCTGAGCAATTTGATAAAGCTAAACTTTTTTCTAAAAATCGTTACATGCAAGCACAACCTAGCTTGTTTGACCGCGCAGTTTTTAGTACCAAAAGCATGAACCTAGTCGATTACGTAATAGAAATAGAAGACGAAGTTTCAAGGTTACCGCCAAGCGAGCATCGCCATGCTTATACCTACGCGCTTGAACGTATTGCAGCTCAAATACAAGCTGTATTCAATGTTATTAAATCAACGCCTATTTGGGTTAAAGAAAACAAAAGCCATTATAAACCACGCCCTAAGCAAACCGTTTATAAGCAAGCTGTGCAAAAAATAATGCAATCATCCCATGAGCTTTACGACGAATTAAAACAAAACCATGAGTTTGAACGCCGTTTAGTGCTCATGATTGAAGAGCGAAAAATGCAAATGGATAAAGCCTCGCCTGCTAAAGCACAAAAGCTTAACCTTGAAATATTAAGCACACACGCTCGATTAGGCCGCTGCAGAAAAGCAATTTCTGCCACCGAAGATAAAATTCAACAAGTAGAAAAACAGCAGCTGCGTTAAGGCGCACTTTACTATGCAGCTTTATTATCATCCATTGTATTCAGACCTTATACTCCCAGAACGTCATCGATTCCCTATTCAAAAGTATAAGTTACTTAAAACAGAAATAGAAAACCTAGGTGTTTCGGCTATTCACTTTCAAGAGCCTAAAAAAGCAACCAAATCTCAACTTTCGCTATGTCATAGCCAACGTTATATAGATGACTTTTTAAATGGGACTCTTAGCAATAAAGCCATAAAAAAAATGGGCTTTCCTTATTCAAATGAATTGGTAGAGCGCACATTACTATCAGTTGGGGCAAGCATCCAAAGTAGTGAACACGCGCTAAAACATGGTTTTTCGGCTAATTTAAGTGGTGGCTATCATCATGCATACAGTGATTACGGCAGCGGTTTTTGTATTTTTAACGATCTAGCTATTGCAGCAGCACATTTAATAAATACAGAGCAAGCCGACACTGTTTTAATTTTTGATTGCGACGTACACCAAGGCGATGGCACAGCACAAATCACTCAAAACCATGACCAAATTATTACCTGCTCAATTCATTGTGAACAAAATTTTCCTCGTAATAAGCAAGAGTCCACCTACGATTTTGCATTGCCCGCTAAAACAACCGACGCTGAGTACCTTGCTACATTAGAGCAAGCACTCGATTTTTGCGTGCGTATTCATAACCCCGATATTATTTTGTATAATGCAGGTGCTGATATTTACACAAAAGACGAGTTAGGCTTGTTTGAAGTATCACTAGATGGCGTATATAAACGCGACTTTTTTACTCTCAACTTTTGTAAGCAACACCAAACCCCACTAATGTGCGGCCTAGGCGGAGGTTATCAGCGTAATTTGAGCTCACTAATTAATGTTCATAAACAACTATTTAAAGCCGCTATCGATTTATAGCAAGCCATAGTATAGACTCAATTAAACTGATTATTTTAAAGCGGTGGGAATATGCGATTACACGAAGACATACACAACTATTACGAAAAGATTGTAGTCGAGGAAGTTATCAAACTTAAACTTGATGAAAAATATGATGAAGATGTAATGGCTGACTTTTGTTGTACGGTACTAAATCAGCTCCCGCCACGATATATTCGCTACGATGTAGATATGGCGTTTTATTTACCGCAATCAGAACGCATACATATGGAACAACGTGTACAAACCGCAATAAACGTTGCCATCAGCCAAATATCAAAAAAGAAAGAGTTAAATGACAAGTCCACTTGATCAAGCCCCTACACATATGAAACTTGCAGTAGATTTAATTATGATACTAGAGCAACACGATGTTGCTCCAGAAGAAGTACTTAAAGCACTTGAAATAGTTAAAAGCGACTTTGAAAAGAAGCTAGAAAAGTCATAACTCTATTCTATTATTTGTATGTCGTGCTCGGTAACGCTACCTTCGTGCTTAGTGCAATCAATTTTAACTTCACCAAATGTACGCCTAGGCGAAGTTGAGCGTCGACAGGTCATATTTTGTGCTTTAACGCCAAATTGCGTTATATACAACTCAACTGTTTCGTCTATTTGTTGTTTTTGCTGCGTAGTCGCCGCACTGTAAAATGCATCGTATTGCGCAGACCAGTTCTCAACCCCTGCTTCTTTTGCAACACCTAGCCAGCCCATTCCGAGTTTAGTAGATTGCTCCAAGTATTGGCCTTTTAAAAACATGAATGCCAACGTATATTGTGCACTTTTATAGCCAAGTGCTGCCGGCTCTTTTAAATCATAAAAAGCTTGCTCGTATAGCCCCTTTTTATACGCTTTAATACCATTGTATTCTTTTTTCTTCATTGTATTATCGCTGTATAGGCTAACAGGGGTCGACCCACACCCACCTAATAAACCTACAGCCAAAATTGCTGCAACCGATATACATTTAGCCATAACTAGTCCTTTATTATTTTTTATATGCGAGTACCGAATCTGGCTTACACTCTTTGCAAAGCCTGCTATTGTGTAATCCAATTTGTATAATTAAAATACTATCATGAGCTTAGCAAGTTTACTTCGGTTATTTTTTCTGGCTGCAATTTGGGGCGCGTCATTTTTATTTTTGCGAATGGCCGTTAACAGCTTAGGCCCAGCGGTGTTAATAGAATTTAGAGTTGGCTTTGCCGCACTCACCCTCTTTATTGTGGCGCTGTACTTAAAACGCCGCTTGGCGTTTACTGAGCACACAAAACACTTTTTTATAATAGGCGCGTTTAACTCTGCTCTGCCGTTTTTATTTTTTGCTTACGCAGCCCAAACTATTAGCGCATCCACACTCTCAATTTTAAATTCTACAACACCAATATGGGGTGTTGTTGTCGGAATTTTATGGACAAAAACAAAGCCCAATAAAAGTATGGTGATTGGTTTACTACTGGGTTTAATTGGCGTAGTTATTTTGGTTGGGCAAAATCATTTTGTGTTAAATAGCCAATCAATTTTGGCCATAGTAGCAGCATTAAGCGCATCACTTTGCTATGCCATTGCATCGCATTACACTAAAAACGCGCCTAAACTGCCCCCATTCGATAACGCCCATGGCTCAATGTGGGCTTCAAGCTTTATGGTATTACCGCTTATCTTATTTATGCCAATACGAGAAATACCAAGCACCAACGTTATGCTAGGTGTACTCGTATTAGGAGTAATGTGCACCGCACTTGCTTATATTTTATTTTTTAAATTAATCGAAGATATAGGCCCTACCTCGGCGTTAACAGTCACTTTTTTAATTCCGCTATTTGGCATTTTTTGGGGGCATTTAATTTTAGATGAGCAAGTTGGGCCAAATACATTATTAGGCGCATTATTTGTCATTGTGGGCACTATGCTGGTTACTGGTTTCTTACCACGAAAGAAGCACTTAGCTAAAACAAGCTAAGTGCTTATATCAAGCGCTTTTACCAAAAAAGCTTACTTTTGCGCCTTTTTTCTTAAGTTTTCAATTAAGTCTTGGGCGCTAAAACTGTTGTCGCTTGGCTTTATACCTTTGCCCATTTTAATATCAATTAAGGTGTGCACTTCTTTGCGTTTATCATTGTTACTTACCTGTACGCCTACGCTGCTTGTTGGGCGTGCACGAGTTTCGCAGGTTAATAAACCACAGTTTCGCTCATATTGCTGGCTGTGTGACGCACTAATAGATGACGCGGGAGCTTGCGATTTAGACTCAACAAAGGTTTCTTTATTAGTTACAACAAACCAGTCGTAGCCTTGTGCTTGTGTAAGCTCAGCCGCGCGTAATAATGCATAGTCACCGGCATCGGCTACGTTGTTTGACACACTTTTAAACTCTACTCGGTATTGATCGTCGCTAATTTTTTGCTCGCTGTAACCTTGTGAGCCATTATTCGCGGCGCGGTAATCAGGTTTAGATGCGCAACCCGCCATAAGTAAAATACTGATAATTAAAATAGATGTTTTCATAATTCACCTCGTTTTATACACATTATTATTTAACTGCCACTTTGCACTAATTGCTTGCTGCTCTTGCGCTCTATCGAGTGGTGCGCCGCTGATCATGCTGTCTATAACAGCATCTAACTCACTGTTATTAGACGCCGCTTGATATTGCGCGCCATTATTACTTTGCTGCGTGGCTGTTTGCGCTTTAATTTGCCAACCGCTTTGCGTTTTACATGCAATACTTGTTTGCGTTGTGTTGTTTGAACTTAGTGCATACTGCCTACAAAGCTCACCTTGCTGATTTTTAAAACTAAGCTGCGCGCTAAATACTGAGCCATCAATTTGCTCATAGTCTCCACTACTTAGCTGTGTATTAAGGGCTGAGGCTATGCTACTGGCTACTAAATTTTGCGACTCATTGGTTTGTAAATAACTAGTCATTGCAATACCAAATACCACGGCAACACTTGCAGCTATTGCTAAGCTTTTATTAGCTGAGTGCTTAGCCTTTTGCCAAGGCGTTAAAGCCACTACATTGCTATTCGACGTGTTTTTAGGCGTTGCTGTATCAAGCTTTGCAACCGTTTTAGCTAATGAGTCACTAAGTGGTGCGTCGTCAATACTTGTTGCGTGCTCTTTTACTAACATGTCTACTTCGCTAAATTCTGCAAGTCGCATTACTAGCTCATCATCGGTTTCAAGGGCTTTACGCACTTGCTCCATTTCGTGCTCGCTGAGTTCTGAGTCTAAAAAGGCGCTAAGTGTTTCGTCGTTAATGTTCATACTTGCTCCTTTTTAAAGTCGGGTTTTATTAAGTTATAAAGTGTACTGCGTGCTCGCGATAATTTACTCATTACACTGCCTATAGGTATATCTAGCGTATGTGCGACTTCTTTATAGGCCATGCCCTGCACTGCCACTAGCGCTACTATGGCGCGTTGCTCTTCGGGTAATTGCCCAAGTGCTGTATTTACATTTTTAAGCATTTGTTTGTTTTCGAGTGTTTGATGTTCATTACTTGTAATTGGCTCTGGTAAAACATCGGCCTGGGCCGTATTTTGCCTTACCTTGCGTGAGCGGTATTCGTCTATCCACACATTGCGGCAAATTTTAAATGCCCATTTAGCAGGCTCAACGTCAACCGGAATGCCTTTTACTAATAGTTTTTCAATTGTTATTTGCACTACATCGTCTGCATCTGCTTTACTACCCGTTAGCGAATAGGCAAAACGCCTAAGTATGGGCAATAAGGTTTTTATAGTTTCGTTCATTAATTTTTACCCCTTTTATAAAGAAGACGATTCAAAAAAACATTTATTCCCAAATAATCAAAATAATTTAAATAATGAAATATTTCTATGTGTTAAACGTTAACTAACCAGTATGATAAATTTAATAGAGTAACCCACTATGAATATTAAAAACACACGCGTTAAACACATAATAACCGCTTCGCTTTGTATATTTAGCGCAACGAGTTCAGCCAATATAGTAAGAGTCGATCAGGTGCTTGGGCAGCTAAACCCAATAGAGCAGCGTATTGAGCAAACTATAGAGCGAGCACAGCGCCTGCCGCTTCCGGTGCCTGTTCCACAAATATCGATTGATGAACTAAAAGCGCAAATTAGTGAGCCAATTAGCAGCTTACCCAATGTGCTTAACATTAATATAAATAGCCAAAACACCGCATTTGTTGAAGTAGAGCTTGAAAGCGGCTTTAGAGCAATAGAGCGCCAATGGTTATTAATGGCAAATAGCCAACAACTTAATACCCTAAAGCAGCAAAATGTAACCATTGTATCGGTAAAAAATTACAACGCACTTAACATGAGCTTAGTGCGCTTTAATGTACCCCAAGGTGTTAACTCTAAAAGTGAGTTATTAAAAGCACTTAACTTAGATGAGTCTGCAATACTTGACCGAAACCACATTTACCAAGCGCAAACAGGCGAGCCTAGCGTGAAAGTAACACCAAATAAGCCTGTTGCTCCTTACTGCACACAAAGCGTAAAAATTGGCATGATCGACAGCGCAATTAATACCAAACACAACGCTTTTAAAGGCGCAAATATCACCACGCAAAGCTTTTTACCTAAAGGGTTAAGCTCGCCAAATTTACACGGCACCGCCATAGCGGGGTTAATTACAGGTAAAGGAGTAATGCTCAGCCCGCTTTTAAGCAGTGCCAAGCTTTACAGTGCCGAGGTGTTTTATAGGCAATCTGAATATGCACAAGGGGCTACATTATTTGCCATAGTAGAGGCACTTAACTGGCTAGTTAGTAATAAAATCCCCGTAATAAATATGAGCCTAACAGGGCCAAATAACGCAATTTTAGAAGCAAGTATTACTGCAGCAATAAAACAAAAGGTATTAATTGTAGCTGCTGCGGGTAACCAAGGGCCGGCGTCGCAGCCGTTATACCCAGGCGCGTATAAAAGCGTGATAGCGGTAAGTGCTATTGATTCAAAAAACCACATTTATAGATGGTCAAATAAAGGCGATTACATAGACTTTGCAGCCCTTGGTGTAAATGTTGTTACAAGCCAAGGCAATGGAAAATTTGGAAGGGAGTCGGGTACGTCAATGGCGGCGCCGCATGTAAGCGCGGCATTAAGTTGTTTATTGTTAAAGCATGGTAATAATAAAACCAAAGCACTAAACGAGCTTACATCGCTGGCCGTCGACTTAGGCGAGCAAGGCAAAGATACCACCTTTGGTTATGGCGCCATTTACCCACCTAAAAGTGCACTTTAGCTGACGCCGATAAAACAGATTGCGTATAGGTATTGCTACTAAGCTTTGATTGATAATCGCCATATTCAGCCTCGGCTATGAGTGTTACGTGCTCAAATAAAGCTAGGTTATAAAACGCATTAACGACATTTCTGTGCTCATCTCGCGACGGTATTTGCTCAAAAAAATCACCCGTTGTTTGCTCATCGTAATCTTTATTTTGATAACGCCAACCTGCCCCCACTTTGTTAGCCATATTAAAGGCCGTAAATTTGTGCGTAACTTTAGTAGTAAAACCGTAGCCGTTAAAGTCGTATTGGTTGTCGTCGGCGTTTTCTTTATCGGCACTTAGCGCTGTCATTAGCATGGTTTGGCCATTATTTATAAAATGATAAAGCGCTACATCGGCACCTACACCATCGGCATTACGTGCTTTTGCATTAGCAAAACGTTTAGTTTTGGTTTTTATGCTCATACGTAAATACGTATACGGGTTTAAAAAATGGCCATAGTAGGCGCTGGCTTGATTAAAATGTAAAAATGTATCGCCATCTACATTTGCTTTTGCACCATCGTAACGAACCCCTACCTCGTGATTACTAAAGGTATAGCTGCCATCTAAACCATATTGATGAAGCTCTAAATCGTATTGATCAAACTCATCGTAGTCTTGTTGTTCAAACCGATAGCTTGAGGTTAATTTGGCGCCTTTGGTTAATTGCCATTTTGCATTAACACCGGCTGCGGTTTTTATGCCACTGTCGCTTTGTGACGAAATATCGTCAAGCTCCTGAACAGAGAGCGCTGAATTGCTTAATACCCCAACTTCAGCATCTGCATTTAGCTCAAAGCTACTTTTAAAGGGTTTATTTTGCTCAGGTGTTTTAACGTGGTTGGTTTGTGCAAGCACCGCTTGGGCACTAAAAACACACAATGTGGCGGTTATAACTGCTTTCATATTTATTCTCCAACAGGCCGAATAGGTTTCCCTATTCGGCATTTGTGCAAACACGCGGCGTATTAAAGGCCTAGATCTAAGTCGTTAGTAATGTTGGTTACTACTTCACTTGCGGTGCTAAGTGCTACATCGTTACTAATTTGATCAGTAACCGCTGCACTCACCTGCCCGCTAACACTTTGTTGTACCGTGCTTTGTAAACTGCTAACCGTACTATCTTGCACACTGGCAATTAAAGATTGCTGAACACTACTTACAACTTCATTACTGGTATTAATTGCATCACCTACCTGCAGTGCAGAACTTACTGAGTTTGCAGCCGTATTAGTAATTGCTAATTGGTTTGTAAGCTCACCCGCATTAAGCGCTCTCGCTGCATCAGCTTGTATTACTGAATCGGTAGCGCTGCCCACATTTGAAAGTAAAGAGGCATCTGTTGGTGTATCAGTAGTATCAGGCTGAGCGCCTTGATCAGAGCTAACAGAAAGTAATGACGATTGGCTCACTGCAGTCGTTAAATTACCCGCCGATGAGGTTAACTGCGCGGTTGCATCAAGTGCTGTATTGACTGTGGTATTGCCTGTGGCATTAAAAGACGATGCCGATGCATTCAATGAGTTATTTAAAGATGAGCTGGCAGATGCAACTAATGAATTTGCAGGCTCTGCGGCCTCGCTGCTTTCTTGCGCTGAAGTTTGTGTATTATTTGCCGTTGAATCTGTAGCTTGCGAGTCATCAGCCGTTACTTGTGTATTGCTAGATGCGTTTGTGTCATTGCTACCACTGGCTGTTAAACCGTTTTGTGAAAGCGCAATAGATGTAGATGTTTGTTGCTGCGCCGACGTTGACTGGGATATTTCAATATCAGCGGCCTGCACTGCACCTGTAAAAGTACACACACCGCTTAACATCATTACGCTTACAATTTTATTTAATTTAATCATTGTTTTGTCCTCTAGTTTGTCGGATTGACATAAAGAAGACGATTTACAAAAACACTTTATTCCAAAATAAATTAAAAAATTACAATAAAACTACTTTTTATTTAAATTTCATATAGTTAAAAAACAATACGCTACTGCGTTTGCGTTTCACTATTTTGTATCAGTAATAACAGCTCGGCAGTGGCGGTTGCATCGGCCAATGCGCGGTGATGGCTGGTTAAATTTAAGTTAAAATGCGCGCTAAGGTTACCAAGCGAATACGACTTTAAGCCTTTAAACGCTTTGCGCGATTCAACCACGGTGCACATTTTTGGCATTTTAAAAAAGTGCCCTGCCATCTCGCACTCTTTTTTAATAAAGCCGTAGTCAAAATTAACGTTATGGGCTACAAAAATACTGCCTGCGAGTATATCTAATAGCGGCTTAACTATATTGGCAAATACAGGCGCGTTGTAAACCATACTGTCGCTAATACCGGTTAATGACGTAATAAAACCAGGTATATGGCGCTCGGGGTTAACTAAGCTTGTCCAAGTATCAATGACTTTACCGTGCTGCACTTTAACAATGCCAATTTCGGTAATTCGGTTGCCGCCTTTTAAGCCGCCCGTGGTTTCTATATCAACTACGCTGTAAACACGGTTTGGGTCTACAAACCACTTAACTGCGGCAATATGTACCGTAAAGCCCACATTTTTTAAATTATCTATGGTGGTTAATTGGTTGCGCCTAAGCTTATCGCCTGGGGCTTTTACCTCTTCAAAGTGTACTTGGCCATTATTAATGACCATTAAATCGGGGTAACCGTCTTTTAGCTGTAAATAATGTTTACTCATGGCTGCTAAGTGCGCAATTAGTGCCTCAAGTGGGCTGTTTAAAATAAGCGCCTCTAGTGGCTCTAATAAATTGCTGCGCCATCTAAATAAGCCATTGGGCTGATCAAAGTATTGCGCTGCATTTTTGCATACTAAATTAAGTAATGCTTGCGACGTTTGGCACTGAGCTAAGCGCTCGTTTATCTGTGTTTGCTGCGCTTCATAAAAATTACCAAGCCTTAATACTTGCGGATAAATATCAAACTCATTGCATGGCGGATAAGGCGACTCCACAAATAACTCGTGCCAAAATACTAAACCAAACAAACTTTGCCAAAGCGTGTTTTCGGTATTAAATACAGCCATACCTTCGCGAGTATAATAATCGTTTACGCCCTGCTCTACTTCACCTCGGTACAATTCATCTATTTCTAGCACGCACTGAGTGTCGGCAAGCATGGCACTTAAACGCGAACGTGTTTTTTTATTAAACTTACGCATTAAAAAATCGTCAGCAAAATAAAGTAAATCATCAGTAAGTGGGTTTTCGATAATGGCTTCTAACCGTGCTTTTACCCACTCTTTATTGCCAAGCCTGTATTGCTCTCTTATTTGAATTTCTTGTGCTTCGCTATCATCCACGCACCCTTCAAGTAAACTAAAAGCAAGTTCGCTATCAACTGTTTTTAGCTGCCTATAAAGCCTAACTAATAGTTTGTTTTTTAATACAACGGCAATTGCACCATGTGCAGCTTGCACTAAAACCTGTGACGCTAAAGCAACATAGTCGCTCTCATCTGTAATATTTTTAAATGCTAACCGGTAACGGTTTAATAAATAGTTTGATTGCGCTTCGTCAAGTGTTTCAAAACGCGACAAGCTCTCGCTGTGTCCTTCGCGCGTAGCGGTTAAGCCTAAGTCTCGCATTACAAAACGGTTTTGATGATTCACATCTCCACTGCTTAGTTTACCTGCAAATAAAAACTCAAAATACTCGTAGTAATCACTGCGGTTATTAATTACATACTGGCTATAAAGTGGCGCAAGCTCTTGTGGGCGTGCTTTAAAAAACTCACGCGCAATATCCACCAGCGCGCCTTTAGCGGCACTCTTTTTAAAACTTATTTGCTCACTGTAATTACTTAGCAACTCAACCAAAGAAGGCTTAGTTAAGTGCGCTAAAAGCTGCGAATAATGCTGCTCGTTTGGCTCAAATAAAATACCGGCTTTTTTTAGCGTATAAATAGCCTGATGCGGCGAGGTTATTTCTTCATAATTAAGCGATTGCGCCTGCACTAAATAAGGCTTTCGCGAGTACACACGCGCCAACATGCATTGGCTTTGCTCATCTAGCTGGTTAATTTTACTAATAAATTCGCTGTGTTTGGGCTCAAGTAAATGCATACATTTACTAGTTACAAACTCAATAAGCTCTCTAAAATGCGCTAAATAGTATTTTGCTGGTAATTCTTTTTTCATAATATCGCCATAACTGTATATAAAAACAGTATCCAGCATTTATGCTTATTATTCAATCTTAAACTTGTAACTAAAACACGCTATAGTGAGCTTATTAAAGCAAATTCATTAAAAATAAAGGACTTACCATGAGCGCGCACCCATACGATGTTTTATCACTTAATAACGGCGCAAATATTATTTTTACGCCCTGCCCTGGCACAAAAACACAAAACTTAGCGGATTCAATCGCCACATTAAAAACTGCTGGCACTCACATGCTGCTTTCACTTATGCCGCAAAAAGAACTTGAAAAAAACAACGTACAAACAATTAATAGTGAGTGCAATAAGCACGATATAACCTGGTTTCATTTACCTATAAATGACGACGAAGCACCCAAACAGCCTTTTACATCAAGCTGGAACACCCACAAAACCGACATATTACAGGCCATACAACACAAACAAACCATTGCCATACATTGTAAAGGCGGTACAGGCCGCACAGGTTTGGTCGCTGCGCTTATTTTAAATTCGGCAGGTTACACAAAAGAAGAAGTATACAGCCTAGTACAATACATTCGCCCTAAAGCGCTTACTATAGAATTGCAAAAAGAGTACTTTGAGAGTTTTAGTCGGTAATAAAAAAGCTAGCGTAAAACAGCAAAGCTACTGATAGTTAAACGCCCATTAACTGGGTCACAGGCATAACCATTAGACGCGTTTATATTACCGGAATGCAATAAGTTACTTGGGTATATAACTGCGCGATTTAGCTTTGCCTCTACACTGTAAACTTGCTCAAACAAAGTTGTACTTCCATTTATATATTGTGGATTTTTATGAAGCTTTTGCGCCATGGCTTGTTGCTTAATAGCTTGCCTATAAAGCATAAGCCGCTCTTTTGTTATACGTTCGTACCCTAGGGCTCTATGCTTATAAAATGAAGTGCCACCATGAGTTTCATCACATAAAAAGTGCACTATAGCAAGTTGATTTATATTAGGTGTATCAAAATGAGGGAGCATTTGTATTGGCCTGAGCTTATCAGGCTCAGTGCATGCAATTGAAAAAGCAGAAAGAATTACATCGAACTCGCTTTTATCCGCCATATCAAAGTGTGAATTAATAATTGGCGCAAGCGCTTTTAACCGCTCGATATAACTAAGCGGTGCTGCTTTTCTTACTCCTGGGTAAAAATCACTTTCTTGTGCGCAAAATGTTTCCCTCGCATTTTGAGAAAACACAGCAAAATTAATAAGCGCATCTACATTATTTACGAAATCATCAATAACAATAATAGGGGTTTTCTCTTCCCCTACAGTATGTATGTGTAACGCCATATTTTCGTTTAGTTTAAAATCAATCATCGGTTAAATTAAGCACTGCATTTTTACGCTCTATCAATGGGTATATTTGGCCAAGTGAGGTTATAACAGTATAAATAGCGGGTAATAAAGCGCTTTGATGTAAAAGTGTAATTTGATCACTATTAAGTTGTGCGAGTCTTTCTTGGTTAATAGTGTATAGGCCGTTTAACTTTGTTTTTTGACTGTTCTGAAACGTTACCTCAAGCGATAATGGCTGCAGTAGATCATGCTGTAACAAGGTATCAATTAACTTTTTATTGTCTATTTCGCCCTGTAGTAAATGCCCTAAACACTGCTTTATTTGTTTGAAATAGCTACTTTCTTCTGCGCTTTGGGTATAAATTGGTTCTAAATTATTCTGGCTTTGCGATCGATTATTAACGACTGCTGGGCTATTTAAATTAATACACACAGGGTATTGAGTTTGCTGCGCATGAGTATCACCAACAAAAAATGGCTGACGCTGTAATTGAAGCGGTAAATACACACCCTGCCACTGCGAGTTCTGATAAAACAAGTTCTCATGTTGCTCAAAGCCTAATAAAGCATTGAGTGTAAACTCCCCTGTTTCTGAGTTTTTTGCAAAAACTATAGGCTGCTGAACAGCAATTTGATTAAGTTCTGCCATAACAACAGGAACCATATTAATGTTTTCTGCGTGTGATTGTGCCTTTTGTGTGTCTATTTTTATGTGCTGATGAGCACTTTGTTCTAATGCGACTAAATTTTCCATGTGTGTCTCTTTATTGTTTTTATGTGTAAATTTTTAAGCTAAATAGTGCTAAAACCATGATTCTTAACTTTATTTAATAATTCTCGGTTACTAGGTAAGTTAGTTACAGCTTGGTTTATCATGCTCTTATTTTTATCAAACTGACTTTTAGCAAAAACAGTGTCTTCAAGCATATAGGCAGTTGTGCTGTAGTCACTTCTAAAGCCCATACCATATAAAACATATTGATAACTCGCAGCTGGAAACACCTCATTGTTACTTGTAAAGTCGTGATCAGCAGGGGCGCGGTATTGCCATAGTTTCATTAGATCTTGTAAGCTTTGAGGAATCGTTTTAGGGTCTCTGTTATCGCTCCAAAATGCGTTATCGTCACGGGTAGATAAAATATAATGTAACTTTAAAAAGTCGATTATTTTTCCCCACCTATAGGTAAACGTCTCATTAAAGCGTTTGGCGGTAATATCCATAATATCCCGGGTATGGGGAAGTTGTTCGCTGATCATTTGTGCTGACATTTCTACTAATACCAATGCAGAAGCTTCTAGTGGCTCTAAAAAACCAGCCGAAAGCCCAACCGCAACACAGTTGTTTTGCCAAAAATGTGAGCGGTGGCCACTTTTAATAGGGATTTTTCTAATTGTTAACGACTCTATTTTATCGCCTACATACTCTCTAAGCTTTTCCCTTGCTTGCGACTCGGTACTGTACTTACTGGAGTACACATAGCCCACCCCACGGCGATGCTGTAATCCTATATCCCATATCCAGCCCGCTTCTTGCGCTGTTGAAATTGTGTGAGATGCAATACTGTCATTTTCATCTTCATAAGGGACTTGCACTGCTAAGGCGGTATCAATAAACAGCACATCATCGCAGGGCTGAAAAGGAACCTTATAATGCTCGCCTAATAACAATGATGAAAAACCAGTGCAATCGATAAATAAATCACCGCTAATTTCACCTTGTTGCTTTGTAGTAACGCTTGCAATATCGCCATTTTTAGCACTATTGACCTGCGTTACATCAGCTAAAATATGTTTAACGCCTAGCTGCTGCGTACAATGTTTTTGTAAAAAAACGGCAAATTTTGCAGAGTCTAAATGGTAGGCATAATTGGCTATAGCAGCATATTCTGGTGTACGAATTGTTTTAGGGGCAAGCCCTTGCTCACAAATAGCTTCTTGGTAACACACTGCGTTTGAAAAAGACGTTGACTCTGCTGTGTTATTTAACCAATGCCCTGCCATATCGGTTTTTGAAAAGCCCTGCGGCAGAACTAATGGGTGATAGTAAAAATCATCATCGCTGCCATCCACCCATTTGGCGAATTTTGCTCCTTGCTTAAAGCTTGCTTCACACTCGCGTATAAAATCGGTTTCGCTAATACCAAGTGCTATTAATGTACTACGCATGGTAGGCCAAGTGCCTTCACCAACACCTATAATTGGTACATTTGGAGATTCAACTAGCACAACATTAAGACCATCGGGGGTATTACTTTTATGGTCCGCCGCTAATCGACCAGCTGTTAGCCAGCCTGCTATACCACCACCAACGACAACCACTGTTTTTATTTCTTTATTTTGCTGGTTCATGCTTGTTACCTATAAAGGCATATTTAAAAAGTGGCTATTACTAAATGTAAAAGCCACTTTTATTATTTAAGTTAGAAACTTCCACGAACACCTAACGCAAAACGTCGCCCGCTATCTTCAACCATTAGTAATTGATTAGAGAAGCGACCACGTTTGTGTACGTATTCTTCGGTTAAGTTTATACCCTCAAAGAACACCGATACATTTTCGGTAATATCATAGCTGCCACTGGCATCGAATTGTGCATAGTCTTCAACTATCGTCACACCATCACCATTTAACTGTGTTAGTGACTGTACAAAGCTATCGCGCCAGTTATAGGCTAAACGCGCCTGAAATGGGCCATTCTCATAAAAGCCAACCACATTATAAGAGTCGCTTAAGCCTGTTAATGCAAATACTTGAGTTATATCTGCAGGGTCTAGTTCTGCATCACTATCAACAAATGTTGCATTAACCATAAAACCAAAGCCACTATCAAAACTATGCTGTAAGGCTATTTCCCAGCCATCAACAATCGCCGATTCGCTATTATTTGGTAATGTGTTTGTAAATACAGCCGTCGAGTCAGCAGCGTCAGGGTTATCTACATCGTTACCTGTTGAGGGGTCAGTCAACAATCCGCCGTCAGACAATTCAAAGGTTAAATCTTCAGTGGTATTGATAATGAAGTTAGCAACATTCTTTCTAAAGTAACCAGCGGATAAATAACTGGCATCAGCGTAATACCACTCTAATGATAAATCTAAGTTATCAGAGGTAAATGGCTCAAGCGCAGGGTTACCAGAGCTTGATGTTAAATTGCCCCCTTGGCGCGTTGTTTCAATTACTGTTACAGGCGACATACTATCGAGTGTTGGTCGCGTAATTGTTTGTGATACAGCAGCACGTGCTATTAGCTCATCGCTTATTTCAAGCTTTACGCTAAAGTTAGGTAAAATCGCTTCGTAATCTGAACTTGCTGAAATATTTTCTACGGCGCCGAAATTAGCAAGCATTTCTGTTTTATCTAAGATAGTTAACGCGCTAACCGGCTCATCTGTGCCCTTTACTTTTACATCGGTGCTTTCATATCTAAAGCCCGCTGTTGCGTATAAAGGCATGCCTGCAAGTTCAGCTTCAAAATCAAATTCTGTATAAAACGAGAAAGTATCTTCAGTTATCTCAAACGACTTATTACGTTTAACTGCATCAAAACTAATAGGCTGACCATTCGCCGCAGCTATTTGCTCAAGGTACGCAAAGTTTGCCTCTCCATCATGTGCAAGCCATGACGTTGGCATACGACCGCTGCCGCTCACATCACCTAAAAAGTCATCTCCTGCGTCAAATACAAATTGCGCTAAGCCATCCATACTTGGGTCATCTGGGTAACCACAAAAGGTACAGTGAATACCTACGCCTTCGTTGTCCCAACGATCAAGGTTTTTAGTTTCAGTTGAATACATAGTACCAAATTTAACCGAAACTAGGCCTGAGCTGCCATCGTTATGCCAAATGCTATCCCAACGAAACTGATCCACAGTATCTTCTACAGCCCAACCACGGCGAAGCATTACGTGTGCACGGCTGTTGGCTGTATCTAAATGATTTGATACGCCATCAGGTGCAACTGCAGGGTTATAAGCAACACCGTCCAGCTCTTGCTGGCCGCTATAAATGTTAGGGTTAGCAGAGGCAAACTCACTCGCGTAAGGTAAGATACCGCCATCCACTTCAAATCGAACTCGGTTAGCATAGCCAATCAACGATAGCTGATCGCCACCGCCATTATTAGCCTCACGCTTGGCTTTTGAGTGGCTCAAATCAAACTTCATATTTAAGTTATCGTTTACATGCCAATCAAAGTTTAAACCTAATGCGCTAGAGTTGGTTAAACGATCAAACTTTTTAGCGTGCATATCGGTGGCAAGACCTACCTCTTGATATAAATCAACCACAGTGCCATTTTCATCAACGGTTGGGCCTGCAGCATCACCAAAGCCTTCTAAGTTTGGCGCTGTAAACCAGTGCCCGTAAGACGTTGTGTCTGCTTCTACATCAAAATCTGAATAGAGCGCATCAGCAGTGATAACTAAATCATCTGAAGGTGCATACTGTATAACTAAATTTGCATTAGTGCGTGTACGTGTCTCTGTAGTAACTTTATGATCGTAATTACGTGGCGAGAAAATATTACCGGTGTATGCTTGCCCGCTTTGAGTTTGAGGATTTGGGACGCCCACGTTTTCTAACCAGCCGTCTACCTGTGCCTGATTTAAGCGTGTTTCGCGTTCTTGACGAGAAACGGCAAACAACAAACCCAGTGTGTCATCATTAAATGTATTACTAATTAAGCCAGAAATCTCAGGTGTGGTTTCTTCACTATTTTCATCGTAAATACCTTTAACACTACCCGCTATTTTAAAGCCACTAATCGCAAATGGACGTGCCGTATTAACGTTTACTGTTGAGCCAATACCACCAGATTGCATAGTGGCTGTTGAGGTTTTAAATACATCTAAGCTTTTAACCAATTCTGATGCAATGGTATCAAAGCTAAATGCACGGCTTTGATTCTCTGATGCCATTTGGCGTCCGTTTACTAGTACAGTATTAAACTGCGGGCCAAAACCACGCACCGTAATAAGCTGCCCTTCGCCGCCTGAACGGTCTATTGAAACCCCAGTAATACGTTGCAAAGACTCGGCTAAATTTGTGTCAGGAAATTTACCAATATCTTCTGCTGAAATGGAGTCAACCACGCCACCGGCTTCTCTTTTTGCATCCATGGCTCGACCAAGCGAGCCTCTAATTCCGCGTACTTCAATTATTTCTGGTTCTTGTGCTGCTGTTTCTGCTAATGCAGGGAGCGTTGTCATTGTGCTTAGTACAGCAAGTACTGCACTGGACACGCCATTTTTTTTATAGTTAGCCATGTTGTCAGTTCTCTCGAAGCTAGGGTCTATTAAAATAGAAATTTGCCCATCTTCGCTAACTTGCATTTGCAAGCCGGTACTGTCGAGTAAAGTCTGTAATGCATTTATTATTGAATACTCGCCAGTAATAGTATTTGTTTGTAACTGTTGAATTTTATCCAACGGAAAAAGCAAAGTAATATCGGCTTGCTCGGCAAAGTTTATTAGCGATAAATCGGCCCTTTGTCGAGGAATGTTAAACATTGCTTTTTCGTCCACCGAGCCCGCTTTCACCTCTGTGGTGACTAAGCTAAAAACAAGCACATATAGCGGTAAACAAAGTGGCAAATGTATACATTCCATGCGTATAGTTTTTGGCCATACACAGGATGAAGACGAGTGACTTTTTATTTTCCTCCATAAATATTTTTTATTTTTTTCAAATAATTTATTTTTTTGACTAGCCATACTTATTATTACTAAACCTTTATTATTTTTTGGTGTGCAAAAAAATGTTGTGGGGTTTCAACTAAAAAAGTTAAATATATTTTTATATTAATTAATTGGTTATATGAACACGTATAATTATAGAGCTAGCCTATACGTGTTAATAATTTGAAAAACTGTAGTACACTTGGTATTCAAATTACAAGCTTTTAACAACAAGGATTGATAGTGCCTGCAATTTTACAAATAGAAAAACAATTTATTTTAAAATTGAGTAGCGGATTTTTTATTACCAATCGTCTTAAGCTGTAATGGCAAAACAATAACAACAATTGCCAAAACCACACACACACGAGACACACACTCAATGACAAAAGACACACTATTTTATAAGGCTTATCTGGCCTCGCGCAAAGGTCTCTCAAATGTAGTGGCACGCATAGTGCCTCCACATGAAATTGAAGACATTGTGCAAGAAACTTACGTGCGAATTTGTCAAATAAAAAACACTGAAAACATTTGCTCACCAAAATCTTTTATTTATAAAACGGCGCGTAACCTAGCGCTCGATTATCAAAAGCAAGCCAATATACGACTAGTCGATAGTATCGACAACATGGAAGCATTAGAGCAACTCTTAACGGAACATCAGAAAGACGAAATGTACGAAAATGCGCTTACCGATTGCGAATTTTCAAATTTTTGTGAAGCTGTCAGGCTTTTGCCTGTTCAATGCCGTAAAGTGTTTGTATTAAAAAAAGTGTATGGTTATTCGCAGCGAGAAATTGCTGCTCAATTAAACCTTAGTGAAAGTACCGTGGAAAAACATATAGCAACCGGCGTAAAACGTTGTACGCAGTTTATGCGACAATCTGAAAAAAGTGTGTATGGCAAACCTAACTCTTCTTCACAAAAAAGTGCAGGGGGTAGTCATGAGTAATGTCCACCATATAGACGAACGAAATAATAAGGCAGTCGAAGACGCACGCCTTGATTGTGCAAGTGAATGGCTTGCTAAGCTCGATAGAGGTTTAACTAAACCCGAAAAAGACGCATTGCAGCTCTGGTTAGCTCAGTCATATAAAAACGTCGAAGTATTACTTGAAGTTGCACACCTATGGGACAAGATGGGTGAACTCAGCCGCTTATCTGATCTATTCCCGCAATCACAATCTAGACAAAAACGCCTCCCTGTGTGGTTAGGTGCAACGGCCGCTTCTGTTTTATTGGCTGTTGCACTTAGCTTTTTTCAAGAAGCATTTAATTTTTCATTTTTTTATCCCGTTAATCGGTCAGCTGTTGTCGCTAAGCAACTTAACTTTCAAACGGGTGTAGGTGAAAGCAAAGACATAATTTTGCCAGATAAAAGTGAAATTACATTAAACACTAATAGTTTTGTACAAATAAGATATACCCGAGACTCTCGAGTAATTAACTTACTGCGGGGGGAGATACATATAAATGTGGCGCATGATAAGGCACGGCCTTTAAGTGTTATTGCTGGTGATAAAGTTATTCAGGCAGTAGGCACTGCGTTTAATGTTGAAGTGGGTGAAAAACAAATAGAATTAATAGTCACTGATGGAAAAGTGCTTGTTGCCGAACAAAGTAGTTCGCAACCATCAAGCCTCCAAAAAAATGGAACAAATAAGCTTGGTAAATTTTTATCAAATAACTCTACAGCAGTTTCTAAAGGTGAAAAGCTCGATTTAAGTTTCAAAGGTAAAATAGCTAAGCACGTTGAAAAAGTAGACCCTATAGACGTAGCGGCTAGTCTTTCTTGGCGTAAAGGAAGCCTTATTTTTAGAGGCGAATCTCTTGCCGATGCCATGGCCGAGATTAGTCGATATACGAATATAGACTTTGAGCTTTCTGATGATGAGCGTTTAACAAGGGTACAAGTCGCTGGTATGTTTAAAACAGGCGATGTTAAGGGCTTATTAGAAGTATTAAATAATAATTTTAATATTAGTTATGAAAGAATTAGCCCAGATAAAATTCGTTTAAATTACGCAGATCCAAGCGCTTCAATATAGTACAGTACACAATAATAAAAATCAGGACACACAATCATGACATCATCTTTATCGCCGAGGAATAATAGCTCGGCGCACACATCAAACACGTGCTCACTTTTTTACGTAATTTTTATCTCTGCCGTGGCTGCTATTGGTGGCTTTTTATTTGGTTTTGACTCAGGTGTTATTAACGGCACGGTGTCGGCACTCGGTAAGGCATTTAATTCAAGCAGTGTGGCTACGGGCTTTAACGTAGCGTCTGTGTTACTTGGCTGCGCCCTAGGTGCGCTTGCTGCGGGGCCGCTGGCTGATAAGTTTGGTCGCCGTGCAATTATGATCATCACCGCGATTATTTTTGCCATTAGTGCATTTGGTTCGGGCATTAGCGAAAGCTCAGCTGAATTTATTTTTTACCGCTTATTTGGCGGTTTAGGTATTGGTGCTGCATCGGTATTGGCGCCAGCTTACATTGCTGAAGTTGCGCCACCAGCACTACGTGGTCGTTTAGCTACATTACAACAACTCGCTATTGTATTGGGTTTATTTGCTGCGTTTTTAAGTAACTACTTAATTGCTGATGCAGCAGGCAGCGCGCAAAATATTTTAATGCTTGATACAGCCGCTTGGCGCTGGATGTTTTGGGCTGAGCTTGTGCCTGCAATACTGTTTTTAGTGGGTGTGTTGTTTATTCCTGAGTCGCCTCGTTATTTAGTGGCGCAAGGTAAAGTGGATGATGCAAAAGCGGTATTTAGCAAAATTTCAGACGACAATGCAGATAAACAAATAAGCGATGTAAAACGCTCATTGCATAGCGACACAAAGCCAAGTATTCGCGATTTATTTATTGATAACAGTAAAAAAGTACACCCAATTGTTTGGGTGGGTGTTGCGCTGAGTGTATTTCAGCAATTTGTGGGTATTAACGTGGTGTTTTATTACGGCTCAGAGCTGTGGCAAGCCGCTGGGTTTGACGAGTCGCAATCGCTATTTATAAATGTATTAGCGGGTACGACTAATATTGTATCGACCTTTATTGCTATTGCCCTTGTTGACAAAATTGGCCGTAAACCGCTGCTCTTAGTAGGCAGTATTGGTATGTTTATCAGCTTAAGCGCGCTTACTTATATATTTGGTAGTGCAGGCCTTGATGAAGCAGGCAAACTTGCCCTTAGCGATAACATGGGTACGTTTGCACTGATTATGGCTAACTTATTTGTGGTATTTTTTGGCTTAAGTTGGGGCCCTGTTGTATGGGTATTATTAGGCGAAATGTTTAATAACCGTATTCGTGGTGCAGCCCTTGCTGTTGCAGCTAGCGCACAATGGATTGCTAACTTTGCCATTACCATGACCTTCCCTGTTATGCTGGCTAACATTGGCCTTGCCGGTGCTTATGGCTTTTATGCGTTATCGGCACTTATAAGCATATTTTTTGTTGTTAAATACATAAAAGAAACACGCGGTAAAACGCTCGAATCTATGTAATTTTTAAAAGCGGTGATATTAATCACCGCTTTGCTTTTACATACAATGGCGTTATTTAAGAGTGATTGTTTGGATGAGCTCAACGTTAATTAATAAATATATTTTAAACTGCTGTTAATACGTAAACGCTCCTTTTACCAGCAAGCTTTTACTACCAAAGTTTATAGCTACCGATTGCATACTTAAATATCACTACAGCTCAATACGTTAGCGAAACTTTTAACTTAAGTTAAGGTTGAATAGCAATCTACGCTCATTTATTTTAACTTTATAACCATTGCCGTATTACCTTTTATTATTACTAATCTATTTAAATTCCTTTTTAGAATATCAAAAATTAGCTATTGTCCGCCCATTCCAACTTTATGTATTTACTAAAATGAAAAAACAGTTAATTTCAGGCTTAGCTTTAACGTGTGCGTTAGGTTCGTTCAGTGCATTTGCTACTAATGGTTATTTTACTCACGGCTATGGCATGACCCACAAAGGCATGGCTGGCGCAGGTGTAGCGCTGTCAGAAGAGTTAATGTCTGGCGCTAATAATCCAGCAACCTTTTTACCTAATGGAACAGAGCTATCACTGGGCTTAGAGCTTTTTTCACCTGAACGAAAATATACTGCATCAAAAGTAGATACTTTTTACCCTGGCGCATTTTATCTTGAAGCAAAAACACAAAAAAGCGACAACACCGTATTTGTAATTCCAGAGTTTGCTATTGGCCATCAATTAAATGAAAAAGTAAATATTGGCTTATTAGTGTATGGCAACGGCGGTATGAATACCGAGTACGGCGCAGAATCCTCTCCTGAGGGGACTTTTTACGCTGGTACAACGGGCGTTGATTTAAAACAACTCTTTATTAGCCCAACAGTAAGCTATGAGTTGAATGAACAAACACGCCTTGGTGTATCTCCTATTTACGTGGTGCAACAGTTTGAAGCGCAAGGGCTTGGAAACTTTGCTCCTTTTTCGCAATCACCCCAAGCGCTTACAAATAATGGCACCGATACAAGCACAGGCTTAGGCATTCAACTAGGTATTAGCCAAGATATAAATTCGTCATTAAGCTGGGGGGCAAGTTACCGCTCATCAGTGTCTATGCAAGAGTTTGATAGCTATAAAGGTTTGTTTGCAGAGCAAGGCGGATTTGATCTACCAAGTTCGTTTCAACTTGGCGCAGCCTACAAGCTTACCCCAAGTAATCAGGTTGTATTTGATTGGCAAAAAATAAATTACAGCGAAGTAAAAAGTATTGCAAATCCAATCAGTAACTTGGTGTCAGCACCTTTAGGGGCTAACGCCGGCGCTGGGTTTGGCTGGAACGATATGACTATTTATAAGCTTGGCTATCAGTGGCAACGTACATCGCAACAAAAAATTCGTTTTGGGGTATCTTATACCGAGCAACCTATTCCTTCATCAAACGTTTTGCTTAATATTTTAGCCCCGGGCGTTCAAGAGTGGCATTTTACTACTGGCTTTAGCCATTCTTTTACCAACAAGGTACAATTAAACGCTATGGCTTTTTATTCGCCAGCAAAAAAAGTAACGGGTGCTAACTACTTAGCGCCTAATCAACAATTATCAATCGAAATGAAACAAACCGGTTTAGGCGTTTCTATTGTTTGGGAAATTTAAAAATGATAACAGAATTCACCCCAGTATCGGCTGCAATAGGCGGGGCATTAATAGGTATAGCGTGTACGTTATTACTGGTTTTATACGGAAAAGTTGCGGGCATATCAGGCATTGTTAAGTCTGTATTCGCTAAAGCAAATTCAGACTCTCGTTGGCAGTTATACTTTATTTTAGGGTTGTTGTTGGCAGGAGTGGCTGTAAGGGTATTTGCGCCATCTTTATTAGAAGGCGAATTGCAATTACCGCCTTGGCTTATTGTTGTTGCAGGGCTTTTAGTTGGCGCTGGTACAACGTTAGCTAATGGGTGCACAAGTGGCCATGGTGTGTGCGGCATGTCGCGCTTTTCTACTCGCTCTTGGGTTGCAACATGCACATTTATGCTTGTCGCCTTCATTACAGCAAACCTTGTAGGATAAATAATGAAAGCAATTATGATGGTTGTTATAGGCTTTATATTTGGCTTAGGACTTATTATTAGCGGGATGACAAACCCTGCTAAAGTGATTAACTTTCTTACGTATGGAAACCAATGGGACGCAAGCTTAATTATAGTGATGGCTGTTGCCATGCTAATAATGATGCTTACATGGTTATGGGTTGCAAAAAAAGAGAAGCCACTTCTTTCAGGAACGTTTAATTTAAGTGATTTAAAAAAAATTGATGCGCGCTTAATTATCGGCTCGGTACTTTTTGGTTTAGGCTGGGGTTTAAGTGGTATATGCCCAGGCCCGGGCTTGGTTCAATTAGTATCTCTTAAAATGGAGTTTTTATTGTTTTTTGCAGCCGTGCTAGGCGGTATGTGGTTAGCCAAAAAAGTATAATATTTGCTGCCGACTAAACTCGGCAGCTACTTTTACCCAAACAAAGGTACATAACTTGCTGCAATATATAAAACTATATTGAACAGGTTTAAGTTATGCTAAATAAAGCGCTGGAATTTTCTAACAACACACCTTGGTTAGGCGCAGCGTCCTCCCTTTCACTTATAGCTATACTACTGTTTTTAATTCGTTTTTTTGTAATGTACTGGCTAAAAAAATGGACTTCAAAAACCAAATTTATATTCGATACTTTACTAATAGAGTCAATATCTAAGCCGCTAACACTGTGCACAATTATTGTGCTACTCACCATTTTAGAGCACGACACTTTCATTATTGGTACTTCTATTTCTCAACAGATTCCTTTTAATAGCATTAATATTGTATTAGCTCTGCTTGCACTTATTATGTTTTTAGACCGCTTTATTATTGGCACTATTAATTACTATGGTAAACAATCTGCCGTGGTTTTTAATTCAAAAAGCATAATTAAAGGCGTGATACGCGTTACATTATCGTCAGTGGGATTACTGGTATTAATGGGCACGTTAGGTATTTCTATTACGCCCATTATTGCCTCGTTAGGTATTACATCACTAGCTGTTGCCCTTGCTTTGCAACCTACCCTTGAAAACTTTTTTTCTGGCGTGCAGCTAGTAATAGATAAACCTATAAGGGTGGGTGATTTTATTGAGCTTGAATCTAAGGAGCAAGGCTTTGTTGATCATATTGGCTGGCGATCTACATGGGTTAAAATTCTACCTAACAATATGATTATTATACCTAATAGCCAATTATCTAAATCGCGTATTATTAATTACTTTTACCCTGAAAAAGAGCTAAGCGTGCCTGTTGATATAAGCGTGCATTACGATTCAGATTTAGAATTTGTTGAACAAGTAACACTTGAAGTAGCTCGTGAAATACTTATTTCACACGAATGGGGCGTTGATGATTACAATACCTTTGTGGTTTTTCATACCTTTGATAGATCAAGCATTAACTTTACGGTAATGCTTAGAGCTAAAGAATACTTTAATCGCTTTTGGGTTAAATCTGCTTTTATAAAAGCCCTGCATAAACGCTATAAAAAAGAAGGTATTGTAATCCCCTTCCCTATTACGGCTATTAACACGACTCAAGAAGCCGCTAAATTTAATAGTGATAAAAAGGTGCAAGGCGATACGTAAAACAAAGCGCGAGTAACTCTCGCGCTAATAAGTATTAAAACTTGTAGGTTATTTGCCCAATAATTTCACGAGGGCTGCCAGGAAAGTGGCCGTTTCGTTCACTAAATCCACTAACCGCGTATTCTTTATCAAATAGGTTATTAATATTTACACTCAGCAATACGTCGTCAAAGCGACTCGTCCAGCTCATGTCAAATACAGTAAATGGTTTTACTTTTTGACCACTGGTACTCAGTTGCTCACTTACGTAATTTGCACCAAATGCAATTGATGAGTCAATTGAATCGATAGCGTAGCGAGTCCATAAACCTGCCTGGTGGCGTGGTGCATTAGCAAAGCGCGAACCGTCTCCAAATGTATTTGAAAGCGTATCACCCGTTACGCCGTCTACCACTTGCGTATCGTTGTAAGCGTAGTTAGCCGTTACGGTCCAGTGCGCTGATAAATCGCCGACTAAAGTTGTTTCAAATCCTCGGCTTTCTACTTCACCTATATTTAAAAGTGCAGCAATGCCATCCCCCGCTCCCGTATCGTCAGGGTTGCTCATTACCACGTTTTCTTTATTAATTTGGTAAATTGCAAAGGTGCTCATTATTTTGCCGTCGAGCCATTGGTTTTTCATACCCAGCTCGGTTTGCTTACCGGTTTCTGGTTCTAAATTACCTTCGCCTTCTACATCTTCTTGGTCGGCTGATGATGTAGGGTTAAAGCTCTCTGAGTAATTAATATATACCGATGTGTTTTCTACTGGCTGATAAGTAACAGCAACGCGCGGCGTTATATCGTTATCTGAGTAACTAAAACCTGTTTCTTGATTAAACTCTTTAAAATGGTCATAGCGCAAACCTGCAATTATTGTCCACTGCTCGCCTATGCTAATTACGTCTTGCGCGTATACACCAAATCGGTCGGTATCTACGCCATCGCGGTTCATGTCGGTAAGGTTATAAGTACTTGGATCGGTTTCACCGTAGTTTAAATTAAAAATATTTAAATTAGCGACGCCATCGGCCTCATATCGGGCGCGAAAGTAGTCATATTCGGTATCAACGGTGTGGTAATCACCACCAAATAAAAACTGATGGGTTAATTGTCCTTGTCCAAAGTTATAAACAAAGTCGGTGGTTACACTTGCCTCTTTATTGGCACGAAATTGCTTACGGTATTCACGCTTAATCGTTTCATCGTCAATATTGGCAACGCCATCACCGTTTACATCTACCCAGCTTTGCGACTCATGGTAGGCTTGGTCTCGCTCGTTATCCATGTAACGAAACGTAGTACTTAACGAAAAATCATCATTAAAATAATGGCTAAGTTCTGCTTGAAGCACCAAAGCTTCCATATTTTGATAATCAAACGACTCATTCGCGTTATAACTTGGGTCAACTAAAAAGTTACCGTTGTCATCTACCGGTACGCCACGTAAGCGGTTTCCGCCTAGGTCTTGTTTAATGTAGTCAACACTTGTGGTTAAGGTTGTTGAATCTGTTAAATCAAATAACAATCCGCCTGTCAGCTCGGTGTTTTTTGAGTCTGCATTGTTACGAAAGCTGTCTTGCTCTTCATAGTAACCACCCAATCTATAAGCCATTGTATCGCTTAAACCGCCGGTCATATCAAGTGATGCACCACGGGTGTTGTAGTTACCCAAAGTAAGCTTTAGTTCGCGTTTTTGTGTGTAGCTTGGCTTTTTGGTTACGTAATTAATCATCCCACCAGGTTCGCCACCGCCATACAAAGCAGAGGCAGGCCCTTTTAATACTTCAACACGTTCAACATTAAATAACTGCGGTACACCAAAGCCCGAATATGGGTCGCCACGCACACCATCATAAAATACATTGGCATCGTCTCTAAAACCACGAAAAGTTACGCCTGAGTAGCTGTATTCACTGACACCCGCAATAGAGCGGTATAAATCGGTAATGTCGCGCGCGGCTTGGTCAATAATAAGTTGCTCGGTTAACACCTGAGCCGATTGCGGAAGCTTAATAAGATCTAAATTAGTTTTGGTACCAATTTTACTTTCGGTTTCTAGGTAAAATTGCTGGGCACGGCCAGTTACTTCTATTTTTTCAATATCGTTATTTTGCTCGGCAAATGCCACATTAGAAAAAGCAGAAAAAGACGCAGCAATACTGAGCGCCAAATATTTTTGGTTAAACATATTGATCCAGAGAAGAGGTTTATAAAACGTTGCGAATGATAACGACTATCATTAACGTGTGCAATGTAAATAATTTCATATTCATCCTTATTTTTCGAATGAAGAGTTTTTGAGTAACACACTAAATTTGCAGCTCAGCATTAAAAAAATTAATTAGCATTACTGGAATACGAAATTGATATAATATAACATACCTTTGATTGTAATTTAGTAAGATTATTAAATGATAAATAAACTGCCCGTCACAGTGTTATCAGGTTTTTTGGGGGCTGGTAAAACCACTGTACTTAGCCATATTCTTAATAACAGGCAAGGTAAAAAAGTGGCTGTTATAGTTAACGATATGAGCGATATAAATATCGATGCAGCCACTATTAAAAACGATGTATCGCTCAATCACAGTAACGAAAAGCTCGTTGAAATGAGCAACGGTTGTATTTGCTGCACCCTACGAGAAGACTTACTTGTTGAAGTGGGCAAACTTGCCAAAGATGGGCGTTTTAATTACCTCGTTATTGAATCAACCGGTATTTCTGAGCCATTACCTGTAGCCGAAACCTTCACATTTGCCGATGAAAATGGCGTATCACTGGGTGATATTGCCACCCTTGATACTATGGTAACGGTGGTTGATGCCGTTAACTTTTTAAACGACTACGAACAAGCAAATGATGTACAAGATACTGGCGAATCGTTAGGAGAAGACGACGAGCGAAGCGTAGCCGACCTACTTGTTGACCAAGTTGAATTTGCCGATGTAATCTTAATTAGTAAAACTGATTTAATTACAAACGATGAATTAAATAAACTCACTGCCATTTTAAATACGCTTAATACTCAAGCTAACATTATTCCTATTTCAGACGGCCATATTAATATTAACGAAGTGCTAAACACGGGTTTATTTAATTTTGAACGTGCCCAACAAGCACCGGGGTGGCTTAAAGAAATGCGTGGTGAACATATTCCCGAGACTAAAGAGTATGGTATTAGCAGCTTTAATTACACTGCGCGCCGCCCATTTGACCCAGAAAAGTTTTATAACTTTCTTCATAGCACCGAACAATTTGGCAAACTTATTCGCTCAAAAGGGTATTTTTGGTTAGCAACACGCCCTTTATTTTGCGCGCAGTGGAGCCAAGCAGGCGGTATAGCTCATTACGGATTTGCTGGTATGTTTTTTAAAGCCATCCCCCAAAAAGACTGGCCTACAGAGCCTGAACTGCTTGCTGACATAAATAATAAATGGGTAGAACCCTTTGGTGACATGCGCCAAGAGCTTGTGTTTATTGGTCAATCATTAAATAAACAAGCGATGATTAAAGCGCTTGATGACTGCCTACTACCAGAAGATGCCGTACTTAAAGGTAAAGACTTTTGGAGAACCTATAACGACCCGTTTCCTATTTGGGAGGAAGAGTAATGAATGCCCTAGCCCCAATAACTGCGCAAATAAAGCCTGCGGAACCGCTGTACCGAAAAGCAGCTAAAGAGTGTGACGCCGATGTATTGCCACAAATTTATAACCAAGACACTAACATTGTTATTTGGCAAAGAGACCTTGAGCAAACATTAACAAATGCAGTTAATACTCTCATTAGCGCAAATGCTTTAAAGCCACTAGAGCTTGCGGTATCGCCCGATGATGCGTTTGATCAATTAATAAAAACGCTTAAGCCAGAAGATAATAACCGCGATGAAGTTAAAGCGCTGTGTGAAGATATTGCACTGTTGGTTGAAATGTTTTGCTGCCTGTTTGATTTAAAACGCGCCGGTTTAAGGCTAAAAATATTAGATAAACCCATGTGCCCGCGTTTTCATGTAGACAAAATTCCGTGCCGGCTAGTTACTACCTATCAAGGTGTTGCTACGCAGTGGTTAAATCACAGCGATGTAAACCGCTCAAAGCTAGGTACTGGTAATTTAGGTAAACCCGATGAAGAGTCTGGCTTATTTAAAAGCCTAAATAATATTAATCAACTCAAGCAAGGTGATGTTGCCCTGCTTAAAGGCGAGTACTGGGATGAAAACGAAGGTGCAGGGCTTGTACATCGCTCACCAGCGGTGGCTGCAAACGAGCAACGCTTATTACTTACGCTCGATTTTATCTAAAATTTGTTGTGGTGATAAACGCTAAGCTAGTGCGCGTTTATCACCCTAGCGATTACTTCGTACAAACCTTGTGTATTTACAGGTTTAGATACAAAATCGTCCATGCCCACACTTAAACAGCGCTGTTTATCGTCTTCGTAGGCATTAGCGGTAATTGCAATAATGGGCACATGTGCCTTAGTGTTTGCTTCGTTAGCACGTATTGTTTGTGTACATTCGTAACCATCCATATTTGGCATTTGGCAATCCATTAAAATTAAGTCAAAGGTGTTACCCTTAAGCACTTTTAACGCTTCAATTCCATCGTTAGCCATTGTAAGTTGTATATGAGTTGGCTCTAACATTTTTGCAATTACTTGGCGGTTTATGGGGTTGTCTTCTACCAATAGTAATTTTTTGCTACCAAGATCAGGTACTGATTGCGACTTTACTGCGTCTGTGGGCTCTATAAACTCAGCTTTAGGCGCATTAATGTAAAACTTGAGCATGCTGCCTTTACCGGGTTCACTATTTAAAGATATTTCACCCTGCATTTTTTTAATTAACCCTTGGCTAATGGCCAAACCTAGCCCAGTACCGCCATATTTACGCGCAACACCTACATCAGCTTGAGTAAACTCACTAAACAATAACGATTGCTGATCTTTTTCTATGCCTATGCCGCTATCAGACACACTCACAAATAATTGCTGGCCACTGTAATCAAACGATAAACGCACAAACCCGCGCTCAGTAAACTTATACGCGTTAGATAATAAATTAATAATAACTTGGCTTAAGCGTAAATCATCTACGTTAATACAATCTGGCAAGGTGTTACTACACTGAACTATAAACTGCACATCGTCAGAGCTTACAATGGGTGAAAACAACGATTTAATATTTTCGATAAACGGCGCTAAGTTTGTTGGGCGCGGGCTAATTTGCATTGCATTAGCCTCAATTTTAGAAAAATCTAAAATATCGTTTAAGATTTTTAATAAGTTTTGAGCACTTTTTTGTTGCGTATCTAAAAGATCTCTTTGCTCGTCGGTTAACGAACTATCACGCAGCAATACTTCACCCATGCCCAAAATACCGTTCATTGGGGTGCGTAGTTCATGACTCATATTTGCTAAAAACTGCGATTTAGCCACATTAGCTAAATTAGCACGCTCTACTGCTTGCTTAAGCTTGTTAGTTTGCTCAGCAACTTGTTTTTCTAGCTGCTGGTTAAACTCACTGAGTTGTTTGTTTAGGTCTTGGTTTTTTATATTTGACGCTTGCAGGTTTTCTATTGAATGCTGCAGCGCAGTGGCTAGCATTTCAAACTGCTGTTGTAGTTGCAATACTTCTTGCCAACTTGAATCTGTATTAAAAGTATGTTTTTTTGATTTATTAAAGCTTTGCATTAAATTAGTTAAACCACTAATTGGCTGCACTAATAAGTTTGCAAGTTGGCGTACAAACAGCACCACCATAATAATTAGCATAGCGCCTAGCAAGATACTTGGCAGCCATGCTTTGGCTACAGCCATACTCAAATGTTTACGATTATAAAAAGTGATTACTTGCCATTTGCTCTGCGGATTAACATATCTAGAACTATGGTAAACCTCATTATTATTGGAGCGAAATAAATTTTTATCGCCCATATTAGGCGTATTAAAACCATCTTCGTTAAAGTCGGTTAATATTTTAAACTGCTCAAGCGAGCTAAAAACCACTTTTTGTTTATCATCCAGTACAACTAACTCGCCAGTATTTTCAAATAAATTAGGAATAAACTGCTCTAATCGTCCAAGCTTTAACGACCCCTCTACTACGCCGAAAAACTCACCATCACGATAAATAGGTGCCGACAGCGCAACAATGGCTTCATTGCCAAGCCCTCGTCCTTGAAACACACCACCGCTATAACCGAGAGGATATTGCTTAGCCTGATTAAAGTACTCGCGATCAGTGACATTACGCTGCGCCTTAGTTAACCCCGCTATAAGGTTATTAGGCGACGTTATTTCGACGTAGCCGCTAGGGTTTGCATACAAGCTTGTAGCAAACCCAGGAAATAGATTCATTAGCCTTTTTAACTGCTGCTCACTATCTGTGCCCGCGCTTATGGCGTCGCTACTCATTACAATAGCATTTTTATGAAACGTTAAATAATCACTTAATTGAGTGCTTATATATTTGGCTTTTTCTTCAAGCTGGGCGTCTACCTCATACTCTAACCGAGAGTGGTGATCGTTCACTAAAATTACACTGGTAAGCAGTATAACCAATATAATAATAACGCTTACAACATAGCTAAGAATGCGAGCGAGAGGCCTGCCCTGATAGGCACGGCTGGCGTGGGGTACAAATACACTAAATAAATCAACTAAAGCTAAGCTAATTAACGCATTTATGAGGTACTTTGATATTGCAACAACTAGCGTTAACCATGGCAGACCAATAAGAAACTGCCCTATTCCCCAAATTATAGGTAAACCAACTAACAGCCAAAAAACAGTACCAAGAGGGAGTATGGGTTTAGAGCGGCGTAAACAAAAAGTGTAAAGCCAAAAAAGCTCGAGTAAATAAACAATACTCGGCCAGCAATGCCCCCACCTATAAAGTAAAAAGCCAGATACGATCGCAAGGCTTAAGCACGCATAACGCAGCCCAATAAACACTAAGCTACATAATACAAATACTTGCCCAAATAAAAACTCAGAACTGTCGAAAAAATATAACGGCGAGAGGTTAACTAAACCCCCTAGCAACCCTAATAAAACAGCGAGTGTCCACTTACTTCTTTGAGGCATTACTTCAACCCTAGAGTACTTTGTTAACACGCAGTGTTAAATTAATATAATTGCTACATTATTGCGTACAAGTTAAAAGTTGTCTAGCGAGAAAAGGAGCTGGAAACTATTAGGTATTATGGATTAATTTAGTGAAAAAATATAAATATTAAGGAGTTAGCGATATACACCCAATGTTGCTTGAAGTATAAGTTGGCATAGAGTTGAATCATAAAATGGCATAAAGTGACTGGTTTTCTTAAATTAAAAGCTCCTGATACCAAAGCCAGTTTTTTAATGCTAAAAAATTCCGATTAATTTAGTAGAAATAGATATTTCTCATTAAGACTTAAACACCGTTAAGTTTCAATTTTTGATGGTGAAGAAAATGATTGGATAAATTTTATGGGATATCTATGTCGATGACATGACGTACCGATTCACAACAAACGATTATATTAGCACATCAAGAATAGTGGAAATATCACCTCAGAACCAGCTAATCAAAACAGTCAGTGGTAGCCTTTATCAAGTTATTGGAAAAGGCAAAAAGCCGAAGTGCAAATGTGAGTGAGCCATTTAACAATTTGGTTAATACTAAACTATGTCATCTTATGCTTCTGGTTTATGCCATCTTTTAGTACAAATATGTCAACTTATACTTCAAACAACACCCAAATGAGGAATTTGGGTGGCAGTCTTACCAGCCACATCTCGGCACACACGTCACAAACTGTGGCTGCTCCCTTCCGGGCCTGACCAGGTTCGCCTGCTAGTGTTGCGAGAGGACCAATAAGACTACCATTGAGGGCCTTGGTTGGCGCGGGAGGGATTATCTCTACTTTTACTCTGTTATTCAAGGGATAATCAAAAAAGAAAGTGCGATTGCATACTTCATATACAATCGCGGCATATTTAGCTGTTTTAGTGCGTATTAATTGTTCTCTAACTGCGCTTTTATATTACGAAGTGCTGCTTTTACTTTTTTCATGTTTTCTGGACCCATACGTAAAAGCTGTTTTTGCGCAGCAGGTAATTGCTCCCACTCCGAAAACGCATACTGATACGTCACTGAATCGCGAAGTAACGGCAAGTCACCTTCAGGCTCTGGCGTATCAAGTAATAAATCGATTGCATCGGTTAGCGTTTGATTAAACTCATCATCGCCATAACCAATTTCACTGTATGCATTATTAATAAGTGGCTTGTACTCTTCGTACATACGAACGGCTTGCGCTGCACTCATACTGGTAAATATTTTCACATACGGGGTATAACGCTCGTAGCTGTTAGGGTTAATTGTGAGGATATCCCCTTCATTAACGCTAAATTTCTCTTCTGGCTGTACAACAGGCGTGTGCTTTTTAGCTACCTTACCTTTAGCTAGGTTATCTACAAATACAACACCACGGCGAATTACATCGTCGGTCACCATTAGGCTCATTACTGAGTCGCTTAGGTACTCATCCATTTTAGCAACCACAACTGCATCACTTTCGTTAAGTGTTGGTAGTGGCTCTACTTCATGCTCCGGCTCGCTCGGGCTTTGTACTGGTACTTCAAGCTCGGCTGGTTTTTCTGGCATTACAGATGGCGCGTCTACCACTGGGTCGTTCTCGGGTTTAAGCTCCATCATAGGTTGCTCTTTAACTGCGGGCTCTACCTCAGTGCGTGTTTCTTGCTCGTCACTTGGTGTGAGCAATACGAAGGCGGCCGCACATGCTACGACTATTAAAATAATAACGGCGAAAAGAATATTGTTATTAGGTGGACGTTTTTGAACATCTGATGCTTCTGGTTTATCTGACATACGAACTCCATAAAAATTAAAATGCGATATCACTTAGAGTACGCTAAGTGGATTAAATTCATTCTTACACAAATACTATGACATTTTATAATACGGCAATTATAGCAAAGTAAGTTACCTACTAAATTGGGTGATTAAATAATGTAATAAGCATTAGGGCAGTTATCCTTTGATTCTTCTAGCTTAAAGACTTACAGTTAATAAATAAAGTAAAGACGTAGAACAGTTTAACCACCAATATGAAAATCAAGCAAGTTGATCCACAAAAACCTAAAACTGCCTTATTACTTACAGGTGGTGGCGCACGAGCTGCTTATCAAGTCGGTGTGCTAAAAGCGCTAGCTCATAGTATGCCTCGTACTGCTCCATTGCCATTTAGAGTAATAAATGGCACCTCCGCTGGCGCTATTAACTCTGCTGCATTGGCATGTTACGCTTCTTGTGCGCATTTGGCTGTACGAAAGCTCGAATCAGTTTGGAAAAACTTTTCAACCTCTATGGTCTATAAAAGTGACTTTTTAAGCGTGTTTGGTCATATTGCTCGCAATATCTTAACGAGCTTTCAGTCAGAGCATATTAACCACCCACCAGCGAGCTTACTAAATAACCGCCCTCTGCGTAGTTTATTAAACGAGATTTTAGATTTACACCGCATTGAGCGCAATTTACACCGTAATTATTTAGATGCGCTGTCTATTACAGCCTCAAGTTATACAACGGGTGACTCGGTTGCATTTTTTCAATCTAATACGCAAACATCTTGGCAACGTGCTAAACGCGAAGGCCGCGCAACTCGTATTAATGTTGAGCACTTAATGGCATCAAGTGCCATTCCTATGGTGTTTCCAAGTGTAAATATTTATAACCATTACTTTGGTGATGGATCTATACATCAACTTTCTCCGCTGAGTCCGTCGATTCATTTAGGCGCTGAAAAAATATTTATTATTGGGGTAGACCAACCTAAAGAATTACACCCACCGGGTTATTCGCCACATTATCCTGGACTATCTGCTGTTGCGGGGCATTTACTAGACAGTGTATTTACCGACACTATGCAATCGGATTTAGAGCGTTTGGCTCGTGTTAACCGCACATTAGGGCTATTACCCGCTCGTGATAAACATCAAGAACTTAAACAAATAGATACCTTTGTAATTAACCCATCGCAAAACTTTAATGCTATTGCAGCGCAGTATTACGATGATATGCCTTGGGCTATAAAAGTATTGCTACGTACCATAGGTGTTAAAAAACATTCGCAATCGAGCTTAACCAGTTATCTATTGTTTGAAAAACGCTACACCCAGCATTTAATGCAAATTGGTTATGAAGACGGTATGAAAAAATTACCGGAGATACGCAAGTTTTTAGAACTAGATTAAGCTCAAACAGAAACGTTATTCTATTCCGTCGAGCAGGTAGTGCTCTACCCGCTCAACACGCCTTGGTTTACCTTGTAACACTAAAACGTCATTAGCCAATAAGGTTGTTTGTGCTGATGGCGTGTCTATTTCGGCCCCTTCTCTGCGCAGCGCTTTTACCAGTACCCGACGCTTTTCTAAATTTAGATTTTCGATTGTTTTATTAACTGCATAAGCTTTATCAGGCAGAGCAACCACATGTAAGTACTCTAACCGGTCACTTGATGTATCTTCATTATCTTTAAAATAGCCTGCATAAAAGCTTTGCATTAACGGATAACGATTACGACGCTCTTTACTTACTCTTCGCACAATACGCGTCATCGGTACGCCCGACATAGACAACACATGCGACACGAGCATTAAGCTTGCCTCTAACGACTCAGGTACTACTTCGGTTACACCTAGCTCTTTTAAATAATCTAGCTGGCTATCGTCACGGGTACGAATGAGTATTTTAACATTGGGTGCTATTTGCTTTATGGCATCAATAACAACCTGTGCATGATCAAACTCTGTAAAAGTAATAATAACCAAGCGAGCTCGCTCTACTCCTGCGCACTTTAAAATATCTTTTTGTTTAACATAGCCAAATATGACAGGCTCACCCGCCGCTTTGCCTTCTTGTACTAAAATTGGGTTACTTTCAATCGCAACATAGTCTATTGCTTCGGGCTTTAAAAAACGCGCTATAGTTTGCCCAACTCGCGAAAAACCACAAATAACAACATGGTCACTATAAAGCGTACTACTTTGTGGCTCACTCTCGAGCGCCAAACTTGGGCGATCGAGTATGCCTAAACGCTTTAAAATAAATGGCGTTTTATCAATCAAAAATGGGGTAAATGCCATTGAAAGCACACCAAGGGCAATTAAAAATGAAGCTTGCTCTGAATTTAATAATTGATGCTGGCCAGCAAGTGCAATAAGTACAAAGCCAAACTCCCCCATTTGCCACAGCATAATGCCACAGGCGAGTGAATCTTGGTTTCGCTCATGCATTAGCCGCGCGCTAAAGGCTACCACTGCAATTTTTAACACCAGTAAACCCAGCAAGGCGCCAATAATTATTACGATATGCCCCAGTACAAATAAAATATCTAGCTGCATACCTACAGTAACAAAAAATAGCCCCATTAAAATATCGCGAAATGGGCGTATATCGGCCTCTAACTGATGCCTGTAATGGCTCTCACCTAACATCATTCCGGCTAAAAAAGCACCTAGCGCCATAGACAAGCCAAACATATACGTTAAAAAGCCTGCAAACAACGCGACTAATATGGTGGTAAGTACAAATAACTCATCGGTTCGTACTTGCGCTATTTCTTTAAACACAATGGGCAATACCCATTTACCAATTGCCCAAAGAAGCACACATACAAATGCGCCTTTACTTAGGGCAAACGCTAAAGCCCAGCCAATACTTTGAGAGTCACTTGATGCAAATAAAGGAAGTATTATTAATAGAGGAACAACAGCAATATCTTGAAAAAGTAGAACACCAACGGCTAATTGCCCACGGCGCTGATTGAGCTCCCCCGTTTCTTTTAATAGCTTAACTACTACAGCGGTTGAAGAAAGCGCCATAATTGTGCCGATGGTAAAACTGGTGAGTAATGAAAAGTTTAAGCAATATAGAATAATAATGAAGAGTAAACTGGTTATACCTACTTGTAATGAGCCCAAACCAAATACTAGGTTGCGCATTGCCATTAGTCGAGAAATAGAAAATTCTAGCCCTAAACTAAATAACAAAAACACAATACCCAGTTCAGCTACAAACTCTATTTCGTGAGATTGTGCAAGCCAGCCAATACCATGACTACCGGCTAAAACCCCCGTTGCTAGGTACGCTAAAATAGGCGGCAAGCCAATGCGCTTAAAAAACCACACAAAAAGAACTGCCGCGACTAATAAGCCAAAAATTTGAGCATTAATACTTTGCAAATGCAGCCTCGCGTTTAAATTAAACTAGTAGCTTGTAAGTAAATATAACAACCATATGTTTTTCATGCAATTTTAAAATATGGCACAAAAATAGCTTAGTTATTGCAAAGTAACACCCTCGGGGGAGAATTTAATGGAAAACGTCCATATTTTGACGCAGCGTGTGTCTGGTCGCGGTGATTTTTTGCCGTTTTCGGCTGAACACTCACCTACAAATGAAATAACTGAAACGCATGAACTCGTCGCAGAGCTACAAACAAGCTTAGTGATCGAGGATGTTCTGGCTATTTACGCTAAATTTGCAAAACAATTGCTCAATTTTTCTGGATTGCAGTTTCAATCAACTTTAGGTACTGCTCAAACATCACAAAGTGATACAAATAGTACACCCTATATTTTTGATTTAGCGATTAATAAAGACCACTTAGGGCAGCTAATTTATTTTAGTAAATTCCCGCTTGGTCACGCAATTGAGAAAAAATTACATACATTACATACTGCTCTGGTTTATCCACTTCGTAATGCGATGATGTATAGCCGCGTACTAAAGCTTGCCACAAAGGATGCGTTAACCGGTTTAAATAATCGTAGTCAATTTAATGACTTTTTACTTCAAAAGCTTGAAAACTGTCGCCGTTATCAACGCCCATTTAGTTTAATGTTGCTTGATTTAGATAACTTTAAACAAGTTAACGACAACTTCGGCCATAAAATTGGTGACGATACACTTAAAGAATTTTCAAAAGTACTGTGTAGCAGTATACGCGGCACTGATTCGGTATTTAGATTTGGTGGTGATGAGTTTGCTTTACTTATTGAAGACCCTGAGTTTACAACTAATAAAGTGATTGCTGAGCGTATAATGTGCTTAGTAAGAAAATCGCCATTAATGTCTAAGTATAAAGTAACAACCAGTATTGGTTTTACTTTAGCTAACAGCCAAGATTGCGAAACTGAGATATTTGCTCGAGCCGATAAAGGTTTATACAAAGCAAAGGCATCAGGTAGAAACTGCGCAAAAGCATATTAGCCTTTACTTAACTGCATTAAATAAAAAAGCCTAGCTTCCCCCGCTAGGCTTTGCACATACCAATTTATAAATAAACAACGCAGCACAAAAACCAAAAAAGAACCCGCTAATTAAATTAAGTAATGCAGTAATAGTCGCAAGCGGTGTAAATAATACTAAAAGCAGTGGCAGACTCACGCCTAAAATAAAAAACAATCCACCTTTACCTAACCAATAAGCTAATAAAAGTACTGCAGATGCAATCCCACCAGCGACTGCATAACCTAACGTAACTATATTTAACTCAAGTAAAACATTAGCGATAACAGCAATAAGCGCTGTTATTAGCATACCCATTGGCGCTTTTTTTACTAACGATAAGCCAACATGCGGCTGTTTACTCATTTATTTACACTCCCAAAAAATACCTTTTTCATCAACATGCTTAGCGCTTATAAAACAACCAACCACTTGAACTAATTCATCATTATAAAAAATAAGTGGCACACTGGCGCGTAGCCACGGCGCTATTTTTGCATCTTTAAACCAATGCTTAACTGTATTACTACCAGGCTTTTTAAGTGGTTTAATACGTGCGCTATTGCAATTAAAGCGCACTATTACTTGCTCATTTGAGTGTGGAGGTCTTACTCCAAAACCAATGCTTTTAATTAATAAGCGCCCGTCTGCAAGTTTTAGCTGCGAATGATTTAGCTCAATATCTGTTAATACTTCACTTGGTGTTACAAAATACAAATAACCTTGATGACGACGTATTTGCCCATAGAGCAAATCAATACGCATTTGCGCGTCGTTTTTTGCGCACATTGCTTGATTAATAATTTGCTCAAGCTGCTTTTGCGATGGCATGACCTGTGTAAATAATGCAAGCCACGCACGTACTATATTTGCAATACGCGCTGAGCTGTATTCGCTTATTTGGCTAATGCACAGTGCTTGGTACTCGTTAATACACTTATTTAAATCAAGCTGAGTGTACTCATCAAGTAGTGTTTGCTGTTGTTGTAGTAGCTCAATACTTCGTGCTGTACATTGTTCAAACCCAGTAAAACGCTCGGCTAACACAGGTACTATTTTTGAGCGTAAAAAGTTACGGTCAAAACTTTCATCTGTATTTGAGTCATCAGTTATGTGGTTAATACTAAAGCGTGCCGCAAACGCTTCTATATCGCTTCGCTTTACGTTTAACAATGGCCTAAAACATACACGGCCACTTTGCAGCAAACGCGCTTGGTGCATGGCGCCAAGCCCTTTTAAACCCGAGCCACGCTTTAAGCGCAGTAAAAACGTTTCTACTTGGTCGTTTAAATGTTGGCCCAATAAAACAATGCTGCCTTGTGGGCTTAGCTCATCAAGTGCTTTGTAACGTGCATCGCGAGCTTGGGCTTCAAGGCTCGTACGCGACTGCTGCTCAATTACAACTTTTGCGACTTTAAAAGGCACATCAAGCTCAATACATACATTTTTGCAAAAGCGTTGCCAGTCATCGGCATACTGGCTCAAGCCATGGTGAACATAAATAGCCGATACATCAATTGCAGGGTTATCGGCTCTTAAAGCACGCATTAAATGCAGCAACACCACAGAATCAACACCACCAGAAAGCGCCACAGTAAAAACAGTGTTACCTTGCTCAATATAGCTATTTAGTGATTTTTTTAATTGCTGATAAATTGCTGTTGTATGCATATGGCCGCACTTTTATATAAAAACTCTGAACATTTTAAAGCAAAAAAGCCGCATAAGCGGCTTTTTTTTAACAATTAATGTGTTTAGCAATAACCAAACGACATTAAACGTTTGTAACGTTGATCAAGCATTTCTTCAAGCGTAAGTGCTTGTAAGTCTGCTAGGTCACGCTTAAGGCGTACTTTTAAGTTACGTGCCATAGCATCGTAATTACGATGTGCACCACCTAGTGGCTCATCAACTAAGTTGTTGATTAAGTCTAGCTCTTTAACGCGCTCTGCGGTTACACCCATTGCTTCTGCTGCAAGCGGTGCTTTGTCAGCGCTTTTCCAAAGAATAGACGCACAACCTTCAGGCGAAATTACAGAATAAGTGCTGTACTGCAACATGTTAACTCTGTCGCCAACACCAATCGCTAATGCACCACCTGAACCGCCTTCACCAATAACCGTACATATTGTCGGCACTTTAAGTGACGCCATTACTTTTAAGTTACGTGCGATTGCTTCAGATTGACCACGTTCTTCAGCGCCAACACCTGGGTATGCACCTGGTGTGTCAATAAAGGTCATGATTGGCATTTTAAAACGCTCAGCCATTTCCATTAAGCGTAATGCTTTACGGTAACCTTCTGGCTTTGGCATACCAAAGTTACGTTTAATTTTTTCAGCAGTATCACGACCTTTTTGTTGGCCAATAACCATTACCGGTTCGCCATCTAAACGCGCAATGCCACCTAAAATAGCTGGATCGTTAGCAAAAGTACGATCGCCAGCAAACTCGTCAAATTCCGTGAAAATGCGCTCGATATAATCTCGAGTGTAAGGACGCAACGGATGACGTGCTAACTGTGATACTTGCCAAGCGCCTAAATTAGAAAAAATCTCCTGTTTTTGTTTGGCACTTTTTTCTTTTAATTTGCTGACTTCCTCTTCTAACTCAAGGTCTAATTCGCCAGCGCGGCTGATACTTTGTAATTCTTCAATTTTTGCTTCTAATTCTGCAATTGGAAGCTCAAAATCAAGATAATTGAGGCTCATGCTCTAAACTACCTAATTAGTTAAATTCTAGTTCTACATCTTGCGCAGCCATTAGTGATAACTTATGGATTAAGTCGTCACTTGGCGTAACACACCATTCGATCCCAAGAGTTAATTGCGCCAACGCATCTGGACGTTGGTAATAAACCTTGATCGGACACGTTCCCATTTTATAGGGTTCGAGTACTTTTTGTAATTTATCGAAGAAACCTGCCTCGATTTGCACCATGTTCAGCGTCATTTTAATCGCTTTAATACGCTTTTCACGCGCTTGAGCAATGGTGTTTATTTCTCTGGCGGTCATTGTAATACCACCGGAGAAGTTATCAAAGCTGACCTGTCCAGATATTACCAAGATATTGTTAACTTGGAGCATATCTTGGTACTTTTCAAACTCGTCTGAATACAAGCGTACATCAATCCGTGCACTCTTGTCATCTAAAGTTACTAAGGCCCAACGATTTCCTTTTTTATTAATTAATACTCTAGAAGCAATAACTAAACCAGCTGCCGTTGCAAACACATCACGATTAGTTGGCTGTAAATCAACTATTTTTCCGCTAGTGTAATGCCTAAGCTCACGGCGGTACTGATTTATTGGATGCCCAGTTAAATAAAGGCCTAGCGTCTCTTTTTCGCCATCTAACCACTCGTTATCAGTAAGCCCTGTGGCTTTAATAAAAGCTTGTTCAACTTCATCAGGCTCAGTGGCTAATAAACCAAATAAGTCACTTTGTCCTAATTGCTCAGCTTTGTTGTGTTGATCGGCCGCACGCATAGCATCTTTTAAACTGGCTAGTAATGTAGCACGCCCAGATTGGGTTTTCTCTGGTCCTAATTGATCCAAAGCACCCGCGTAAATTAATTTTTCGGTAACACGTTTATTTAAGCGTTTTAAATCAACACGGGCACAAAAATCAAATAAATCTTTAAATGGGCCGCCTTTTGCACGCGCTTCTAGGATTGCATCAACCGGTGCTTCACCCACGCCTTTTATCGCGCCAATGCCGTAAACAATTTCACCTTCAAGGTTTACTGTAAACTTAAACTCACCTGCATTTACGTCTGGTGGTAATAAGGTGAGCTTCATGTTTTCACATTCATCCACCAAAATAACTATTTTGTCGGTGTTATCCATATCGGCCGACATTACCGCAGCCATAAACTCTGCAGGATGATGCGTTTTCATCCACAATGTTTGATACGATACGAGTGCGTAAGCTGCTGAGTGAGATTTGTTAAAACCGTAACCTGCGAACTTTTCTACCAAGTCGAAGATTTTTATCGCAAGCTCGCCGTCAATGCCGTTATTTCTTGCACCATCTTCAAACGTTGAACGCTGCTTTGCCATTTCTTCGGGTTTTTTCTTACCCATTGCACGACGCAGCATGTCGGCGCCACCTAGCGTGTAACCTGCCAGTACTTGCGCAATTTGCATTACTTGTTCTTGATACAAAATAATGCCGTAAGTTGGATCAAGTATTGGTTTTAAGCTTTCGTGCTGATACTGCGCATCTGGGTATGAGATTTCTTCTCGGCCCAGTTTTCGGTCGATAAAGTTATCTACCATGCCTGATTGCAGCGGACCTGGTCGGAACAAGGCCACAAGTGCAATCATATCTTCAAAGCAGTCGGGCTTAAGGCGGCGTACTAGGTCTTTCATACCACGCGACTCTAGCTGGAATACAGCGGTCGTTTCGGCGCGAAGTAGCAACTCAATACTTTTTTTATCATCCAGTGGAATGGTGTTTATATCAACGGGGTCTTTACCTTGGCGCTTCATGCGCACATTGGTCATATCGACCGCCCACTGCAATATAGTCAGTGTACGTAAACCCAAGAAATCGAACTTAACTAAGCCTGCTGTTTCTACATCGTTTTTATCAAACTGTGTTACTGGAAACTTACCTTCGTCATCGCAATAAAGCGCAGCGAAGTCGGTAATAGTGGTTGGCGATATTACTACGCCACCCGCATGTTTACCGGCATTACGTGTACACCCTTCAAGGATGCGACACATGTCAATTAAGTCTTTTACCTCATTGTCGCCATCGTAGGCTTCTTGCAAGCGCGGTTCTACATCAAACGCTTTGGCAAGTGTCATACCGGGGTCACCCGGAATCAATTTTGAAATTCGATCAACAAACCCGTAAGGATGGCCAAGCACTCGCCCTACATCGCGTATTACCGCTTTTGCAGCCATGGTACCAAAGGTAATAATTTGCGAAACCGCATCCCGACCATACAAAGCCGACACGTGATCAATTACTTCGTCTCGTCTATCCATACAAAAATCGACGTCGAAATCGGGCATTGATACACGTTCAGGGTTTAAGAATCGCTCAAAGAGTAAGTCAAACTCAAGTGGATCAAGGTCGGTAATTTTAAGCGCGTACGCAACTAACGAACCCGCACCTGAACCACGACCAGGTCCAACTGGAATATTATTATCTTTACTCCACTGAATAAACTCCATTACGATTAAGAAGTAACCTGGGAATCCCATTTGGTTGATTACACCGAGCTCAATTGCAAGACGCTCATCGTATTCAACACGTTTTACTTTTCTATCTTCTTCGTCGGGGAATAAAAACTGTAGTCGTTCTTCAAGGCCGTCTTGTGACACTTTAACTAAAAAGTCTTCAATTTTAAGCGAGCCGGTTGGGTAATCAGGTAAAAAGTAAGTACCTAATTGCACAGTTACATTACAACGCTTAGCGATTTCTACGGTATTTTGTAGTGCCTCTGGAATATCGCTAAACAACTCAGCCATTTGCTCAGGTGTTTTTAGATATTGTTCTTCAGAGAACCGTTTAGGGCGGCGCTTATCATCGAGCGTGTAACCGTCAAAAATAGCAACACGAATTTCGTGCGCTTCAAAGTTTTCGGGCTTTAAAAACACCACTTCGTTGGTCGCTACAACCGGTAGTTGCTCTTTAGCAGCAAGCTCTACCGCCATGTGCAAGTAATCTTCTTCAAGCGGTCGATTGGTGCGAACAAGCTCTAGGTAGTAGTTATCGCTAAAATGCTGCTTATAAAAACTAACAACCGATTCAATTACAGTCGGATTATTTTTTAATAATGCTTTACCTAAGTCACCGTCTTTAGCGCCTGAGAGAATAATTAAGCCTGCTTTTAGCTCAACTAACCACTCGCGGTCAATCACAGGGCGATGAAATACATGCCCACGCTGATAAGCTTTAGATATCAGCAAGGTAATATTTTTATAGCCGTCGTTGTCTTTGGCTAATATAGTTAAGCGGCTTGGCTCATCAGGAAACTCTGGGCTACGAACCCAAAAGTCAGCACCCACTATAGGTTTAATACCTGCATTATGCGTGGCGCCATAAAAACGCACTAAACCACAAAAGTTCATTTGATCGGTAATTGCAATGGCTGGCATTTGCAGCTCTTGCGCTTTTGCGACGATTGGCTTTGTTTTAGCAAGGCCATCAACCATCGAAAAGTCTGAATGAACTCTTAAATGAACAAAATCAGGAGCAGCCATGCTTAGCCCTCACCATTGGCTTGCGCCAAAACGCGCTGCACAGGTTTAAAGCTTTTACGATGCTCGTCAATTGCACCGTATTGTTCAAGTGCTGCAAAGTGCGCTTTAGTGGGATACCCTTTGTGCCCTGCAAAACCATATTCTGGGTGGCGTGCATCAAGTTCAAGCATTTCGTCATCGCGCGCTACTTTAGCTAAAATAGACGCTGCTGAAATTTCGGCCACTAAGCTATCACCTTTAACAACAGCTTGTGCTGGCATAGTGAGTTTTGGCAATCGATTACCATCTATAAATACAAATTCAGGTTGTGTGCTTAATGCCTCTACTGCGCGAGTCATGGCAAGCATCGTTGCGTGTAGAATATTTAACTCATCAATTTCTGTTGGACTGCAGCGTCCATACGCGTAGCACAATGCTTTTTCTTTTATTTCAACTGCAAGTGCTTGGCGTTTTTTATCCGTTAATTTTTTAGAATCTGCTAAACCTGCAATTGGTTTAGTGGGATCTAAAATGACGGCGGCAGTGACTACATCACCAACAAGCGGGCCGCGCCCTACTTCATCTACACCAGCAATTAAGGATACATTGGGTCTATCAATTTGCATTTATTAACTCCGCCACAGCATTGGCTGCTTGTTCACTGGCATTTAATCTAATTTTTTCGTGAATAGCTAAAAAGCGTGCTTTTAGCTCTTTGTTATCTGTGTCAAGCATAGGGGTAAGTGCGTTTGTTAAGTTAGTCACATTACACTCGGTTTGTAAAAACTCAGGCACTAGCTCTTCGTCAGCTAATAAATTAGGCAGCGAAAAGTACTTAATATTAAACGTAAATAAAGTTTTAAAAATCCAATAGCTCAAAGGCTTTATTTTATAGCCCACAACCATTGGTTTTTTATAAAGCATACCTTCAAGTGTTGCTGTGCCCGAGGCTAATAAAATAGCATCAGCAGCTTGCATCGCTAATTTTGATTGCCCATCAAGCAGGTTAACATTAAGGTTTGGTGCGGTAGCGTTTAATATATCACTAAACTGCGCTTTGCGTTTTTCGTTAACCAACGGCACCACAATTTTAAGATTGGGGTTTTTAGCTTGCAGCTCCGCGGCTGTTTTAATGTAAGTCTCGCTTAGCAAACCAACTTCAGAGCCTCGACTACCAGGTAGCAGCGCCAGTACTTTGTCATCAAGGCTTAAGCCGAGTTCTTCTCGTGCTTTAGTATCGTCGTGCTCAAGTGCTATGTCGTCTGCCAAGGTATGCCCCACAAATGTACATGGCACTTGGTGCTTATCGTAGAACTCTTTTTCAAATGGTAATAATGCTAACACTAAGTTAGTGGCTGCACTTATTGTATGAATGCGCTTTTCGCGCCACGCCCAAACAGACGGACTTACATACTGTACGGTTTTAATACCCGCATCTTTAAGTGGCTTTTCTACACGTAAGTTAAAATCCGGTGCATCAATACCTATAAATACATCAGGTGGGTTATCTACAAAATGCTGCACGAGTTGTTTACGTATTTTAAGCAAACGTGGTAAACGCCCTAGCACCTCAACAAGCCCCATAACCGAAAGCTCATCCATGTCGTAAAGTGTTTTACAGCCCTGCGCTTGCATTTTAGGTCCTGCTATTCCTTCAAAAATAGCGTCCGGAAAGTGTTTCTTAAGGGCTTTAATTAAGCCTTCACCTAAAATATCGCCCGACAGTTCACCTGCCACAATACCAATTCGTAGTTGTTTTTTATCTTTATTCATTTGATTTTATTTCACAAGTAAACCAGGCGTTCATGCTTGTTAGTTTACCGTGTTTTACTGTTTGGTTAAACGCTTTAAATAACTGGTTTTTTATCACGTAAGTTAAGGCTTTATGTTGTTTGTTTTTAATACTGATGTAGCATAGGAAATATATATTAAGTTTTACTAATATGTATGTTGACAAAAATTGCACAAACGTAAATACTATTGCAAACTTTCAGTAATTACTGAAAGTTCATTAAATCTTAACTTTGCCAATAAAATGTTGCCCTGTTAATCCGTCACTCTCAAGGAGCCAATAATGATAGATGAAACCTTTGTGGATCTATCGCGATTACAGTTTGCTGTTACCGCTCTCTTTCATTTCTTATTCGTACCGTTAACGATAGGTATGACCTGGATTTTAGTTATTATGGAATCGGTTTATGTTATGACCGGTCGCGAAATTTATCGTGATATGACTAAGTTTTGGGGAAAATTGTTTGGTATTAACTTTGCTATTGGTGTGGCAACAGGCCTTACCATGGAATTTGAGTTTGGTACTAACTGGTCTTATTACTCCCATTACGTAGGTGATGTTTTTGGGGCTCCCCTGGCTATTGAAGGTTTAATGGCATTCTTTTTAGAATCGACCTTTGTGGGTATGTTCTTTTTAGGCTGGGACAGGCTTTCTAAACGCCAACATTTAGGCGCGACCTTTTTAATGGCCATTGGTACTAACATGTCGGCGCTGTGGATTTTAATTGCCAACGGTTGGATGCAAAACCCAGTAGGCGCTGAATTTAACTATCAAACCATGCGCATGGAAATGACCAGTTTTGCAGAGCTTGTGTTTAACCCTGTAGCCCAAGTTAAGTTTATTCATACTGTATCGGCAGGTTATGTAGCAGCGTCTATGTTTGTGCTTGGTATTAGTAGCTGGTACATATTGAAGGGTCGTGATTTAGCATTTGCTAAACGCTCTTTTTCAGTCGCATCAGGCTTTGGTTTAGCGTCAATTTTGTGTGTAATTTTACTCGGTGACGAATCAGGCTACGAAGTAGGCGAAGTCCAAAAAGTAAAACTTGCCACAATTGAAGCCGAATGGCACACAGAAGAAGCTCCGGCTGCGTTTACCGCATTTGGTTTTCCTGATTCAGAAGAGCAAGTAACACATGCGGCGGTTAAAATACCTTACGCACTTGGGTTAATTGCTACGCGCTCACTAGATGAGCAAGTAACGGGTATTAACGACCTAGAAAAACAACATGAAGTACGTATTCGCAACGGTATGATTGCTTATGAATACCTTACAAAACTTAGAGACGGTGAAGATACGCCAGATAATATCGCCAAATTTAATACTCTAAAAGATGATTTAGGCTATGGCTTGCTACTTAAGCGCTACACACCTGATGTTGTAGATGCTACTGAAGAACAAATTCAAAAAGCTGTTAAAGACTCTTTTCCTAAAGTAGGCCCTATGTTTTGGTCATTTAGGATTATGGTTGCCTGTGGTGTGGCCATGCTAGGTGTATTTATATTGGCATTTTACTACAACGCACACCGCGTTATTGAGCAAAAACGCTGGTTGTTATGGGCTGCCGTATTGAGTATTCCACTACCTTGGATAGCGATTGAGTTTGGCTGGATTGTTGCCGAGTATGGTCGTCAACCTTGGGCTATATCTGAAATACTGCCGACCTTTTTAGCCACGTCGTCACTAACAGTAAACGATATTTTAATTAGCTTAACTGGGTTTATTGTTTTCTATACTGGTTTAGCCATTGTGGAAGGCTGGCTGATGATCCGCTTTGTTAAGCAAGGGCCAAGCTCGCTACATACTGGTAAGTATCATTTTGAATTACCAAGCAAAGCTGATAAAACTGAAGGAGAGCAATCATGATTTTTGATTATGAAACGTTAAAAATGCTTTGGTGGTTGATCATTGGTGTGCTGCTTATTGGTTTTGCTATTACCGATGGTATGGATATGGGCGTTGCTATGTTGCTCCGCCTCGTTGGTAAAACAGATTCAGAGCGCCGCACAGTAATAAACACAATTGGCCCGCATTGGGATGGTAACCAAGTATGGTTTATAACTGCAGGCGGCGCGTTATTTGCGGCGTGGCCTATGGTTTATGCAGCTGCATTTTCGGGCTTTTACTTTGCCATGATGCTAGTACTCTTTGCTTTGTTTTTTAGACCACTTGGATTTGATTACCGCAGTAAAGTAGACTCAAAACGCTGGCGCAATAACTGGGATTGGGGCTTGCTTGCAGGCAGCGCAATTCCAGCATTAGTATTTGGTGTTGCGTTTGGTAATTTATTTTTAGGCGTACCGTTTAATATTGATAACCTTATGCGTGTAAGCTACCAAGGATCATTTTTTGGCTTGCTTAACCCATTTGGATTACTTGCAGGTTTAGTGAGTATTACCATGTTAGTTGCGCATGCGGGTATGTGGTTACAACTTAGAACAGCAAGTGTGGTCGCAGAGCGTTCGGGTCAATATGGTCGCTATTCTCTTATTGTGTTTATCGTGTTATTTGCTGCAGCTGGTTTTTGGGTGGCTAACTTAACGGGTTACCAAGTTGTATCTATGGCTGATACACAAAGTCATGCAGACCCTTTAGCTAAAGTAGTCACTACAGCGCAAGGTGCTTGGTTAAGTAATTACAGCACTCGTCCGTGGACAATGACCTTCCCTATTTTAGCCTTTGCAATGGCATTAAGTGCACTTGTGTTTTCAAAATTAAATAAACCTGCACTTGGACTTATTTCAACAAGCTTAATGTTAATTGGCGTAATTATGACGGCCGGTGTTTCTCTGTTCCCATTTATTATGCCATCAAGTAATAACCCTAATATTAGCTTAACAATTTGGGATGCGGTATCGAGCCATAAAACGCTCAATATAATGTTTGTTGCAGTGTGTATTTTTGTACCACTAATATTGTCCTACACCACTTGGTGTTACGTAAAAATGTGGCGCAGAGTAACGGTAGAAGAAATTGAAAACAACACTCATGGTAGCTACTAAGGAGACTAAACAATGTGGTATTTCGCTTGGATTTTAGGTGTACTTTTGGCCTGTACCTTAGGTGTAATAAATGTAATGTGGTACGAATTTCATCAAAATAAAAACAGCATTGCTGATGATGAACAAGCCATGCACGATTTATTAAATGATGCTAACAACACAAAAGATGACGACTAACCCCCGACCAGACCGCGCGCAGCAGCAATCACTGCGCGCTTTTTTAAAGCGTCAAAGTAAACCCGCTGCAGTGTGGTTAAAGTTAAGCATTGCACTGGGTACTTTTAACGCATTACTGATGATTGCAGGTGCTTATTTACTGGCTCAAGCTATTCATAATGTAATGTTTGAAGGTAATAATTTAGCCCAAGTCACTCATTTATTATGGCCCTTAGCAGGCATTATTTTATTGCGCGCGGTGTTTTTAGCGTTAAGTGAGCGCTTAAGTGCATTTGCTGCGCTTAAAATAAAATCGGCTATGCGCCAAACACTTCTCCATAAGCTCAGCTTACTTGGGCCTAGTTATATAGAACAACACGGCCAAGGCGCTACATTAAATACCCTGCATAATGGCGTTGAAGCACTTCACGACTATTATGCTAAATACTTGCCAGGTGTTGCTTACAGCGCGCTTATTCCGCTGGCAATATTGGTAGTTATTTTTCCGACAGATTATAAAGCTGGGCTGATATTTTTATTAACCGCCCCACTTATTCCTTTTTTCATGATTTTAGTAGGCTCTAAAGCCGAAGCTTTAAACCAAAAACGCTGGAAGCAACTTGCTGTACTGGGCAATTACTTTTTTGACCGCGTGCAAGGTTTAACTCAGCTAAAACTATTTAATGCAACATGTACCGAGCTTAAACAAATAGCTAAAATTTCAGATGATTTTAGACACGCGACACTCGATGTTTTAAAAATCGCGTTTTTATCATCATTTGCACTTGAGTTTTTAGCCACTATTAGCGTGGCACTCGTTGCCGTAATTATTGGTTTTAGACTATTTTTTGGCACTCTTGATTTTGCCACTGGCTTTGTGGTGCTACTTTTAGCGCCTGAATTTTATTTACCACTGCGCCAACTAGGTAGTCATTACCATGCACGTTTACAAGGTATTAGTGCGGCGGCCGATATGGTTGCGATTTTAAATGCCCCACTGCCAAGTGACGAAAATGCGTCAGTAACTACAAGCGCACCTGAAAACAATTTAACTTTAAATACAATTAATTCAATAAGTATTACCGACCTTAATTTTATATACCCTGGTAGTAACGAAGGGATTAAAAATATAAATTTAACATTGCCAAATAAAGGCTTAATTGCAGTTGTGGGCAGTAGTGGCTCAGGTAAAAGTACGTTGTTTGATTGTCTATTAGGGTTTCACCCTGAGGTGATTAACAACCTATCTATTAATGATCAGAGTTTAAGTACAACCGATATTACTTACTTGCAAAATAATATTGCATGGATACCACAACAAGCGACGCTATTTTACGACACCATTGCTGCCAACATTAAATTGGCCAAACCCACTGCCACACAGCAAGAGCTTGAACACGCGGCAAAACAAGCTGGTGTGCTTGAATTTATTAATACCCTACCCGATGGTTTTAACACCCAGATAGGTGAGCAAGGTGAAGGGCTTTCTGGCGGTCAAAAACAACGTATTGCACTGGCTCGCGCATTTATAAAACAAGCACCAGTCTTAGTGCTTGATGAGCCCACTGCGCACCTTGATAGTCAAACAGAGCTGCTTATTCAAGATGCTATTAATGAATATACTAAAAACAACTTAGTATTAGTTATTGCCCATAGATTAAATACCGTTAAACATGCCAGCAATATCATTGTGATGCACGATGGAAAAATAGCTGAGCAAGGTCACTTTGAAACACTTGCAGCGCAAAATGGTGCATTTGCTGACTTACTAAAAACGGCTGAACAAGGGGTGGTGCATGCGTAATTTTATTCGTTTATTAAAACTTTGTGCTCCTCATTACAAAGCTATGCTATTGGGTACATTTTTAGCGACGATTACGGTATTAGCTAATGTGGGCCTGTTGGCTATATCTGGCTGGTTTTTAGCATCAATGGCCGCTGCTGGTATTGCGGGCGTACAAATGAATTATTTTACTCCTGCCGGCACGATTCGTTTTTTAGCTATTGTGCGAACAGCATCGCGCTATGGCGAACGCCTAGTTACTCATAACGCCACGTTTTTATTACTAAGTGAAATACGTACCAATGTATTTGCAACGTTAAGCAAGCTTAACAATGTTGATTTAGCAATGAGCCGCAGCGCTGATCTAGTTAACCGATTACAAAACGATGTAGACGCACTCGACAAATTTTATTTAAACGTTTTACTTCCTATGCTGGTCGCTCTTTTAAGTGTGCCAATCATCATGCTGTTTATGTCGGCCTATAATGGCAACGTCGCCCTTATTTGCTTTACTGGCATTATACTTATTGGTGTGGTTATACCTGCCCTACTCAGCATAAAGCTCACTAAAAACAGCCATAAAGAAGCACAACTTAGTGCACAACTTCGCTCTGAGCTTTCAGATACACTTACAGGCCTTAGAGAGCTTAGTATTTATCAAGCCCGTTCGCAGCAACTTAATAAGTGCGACGAATTAAGCGAGCAGTACAATCAGCAATTATTTATTTGCCACAAAGCACTGGCAAACTCAGATGGATTAAGCTTGTTGGTTGTTCAATTAGCCATGCTTGCTAGCATAGTAACCATTGTGCCGCTGGTTTACGCAAGCAGTATGGTAAATGTAGAACTTGCTATGTTAAGTTTATTTGTACTGGCAAGCTTTGAAAGCGTATTACTACTACCCAACGCGTTTATAGAGCTTCCAAATGTTTTAAAAGCAGCAGAGCGATTGTTTACACTTGAAGATAAAGCAGCTAGTACGCAAATTAAAAGTAAACATGTAGACATTGATGAAAACTTTAGCGCGCAAAATCACACGTTAGTACTTAACAATATTAGCTACCAATATGGTGAACAAACAGCGCTAACTAATATCAGTTTTGAACTAATGCCTCAGCAAAAAGTAGCGATTGTAGGTAGAAGCGGCAGCGGTAAAACGACGCTTGTAAATTTACTTACTGGTTTATGGCCTTTGCAACAAGGCAGCATAACGCTAAACAATCAAAATAGCGTTGTTGACTTACATTCGTTAAATAATGATATACGCGCAAATGTTATAAATATACTCGCCCAGCAGCACCATATTTTTGATGGCACATTAAGTGAAAACTTACGTTATGCCGCGCCAAATGCAACTAAAGAGCAAATGATTGAAGCGCTCTCATTAGCTCAATTGAGCCCATGGTTTAATGAGCTAAAAGAAGGTTTAAAAACACGATTAGGCACTGGCGGGCGTAACGTGTCGCAAGGTCAATCTAGGCGTATAGCCATTGCCCAAGCATTACTTAAAAACCCTACTATTTTAGTTCTTGATGAACCAACAGAAGGTCTTGATAATCAATCTAAGCAAGGGGTAATGCAAGCAATAATGCATGTTATGAATAACGCCAGCGTGCTGACAATTACGCACGATCCCGCTCTACTTGCTCAAATGGATAATGTTGTATGGTTAGAAGGCGGTAAAGTAGTCGCACAAGGCTCTCATAAAGAGCTCAGTAGCACTTATCCCGACTATATTGCGCTAACTACCCGGTTTTAAAACCGTTACTGATACATCAATAACGCCGACTTTAGGGTCGGCTATCTTTTCAAACATACTCTTTGATAAATCAATAATACGACCTCGCACATACGGGCCTCTATCGTTAATTCTTACCGTGACTGATTTATTATTAGCGAGGTTGGTAACAACGACCTTAGTGCCAAAGTCGAACTCTAAATGGGCTGCTGTGGCGGCTTGTTGGCTAAAGCGCTCTCCGTTGGCAGTTGTTCTCCCGTGATATTTGTCAGCATAAAAAGATGCTTTACCAACTTGAGTAACCTCTCCAGTAGATGATTTAACAATAGGTTGGCTACTACAAGCGGCTAACGCTGAAGTAATAAAAAGAGTGACAACTAACTTAGGTAAACGCATAGGATGACTTTTATTATACAAATTAGATGCATCCTAACTTGAGCTCGCTGAGTATTAACTGAATTAGGTCTAAACCGTGGGCAATAAAAAACCACCTTCGATTTATCATCTAGGGTGGTTTTTTTATGCTTAGAGCAAAACGCGCGAATTATCTTACAATGCCGCGCTCTGAGCTTTTAACAAAGTCGACCATCAATTTCACAGCAGGGTACTTTTCAGCATCTTCACTAAGCGATTCAATCGCTTCGTCTGCACCTAAGCTTTTACGGTAAAACGCTTTGTATGCACGTCGTACAGCCATAATTTCATCACTTTCGAAACCACGACGTTTCATGCCTTCTTTATTGATAGCGGCAGGGCCTGCTGGCATACCAATGGTAGTAACAAAAGGTGGTACATCTTTGTTAACACCTGAATACATACCAATAAAGGCATGTGCACCAATTTTACAAAACTGATGAACTCCCGAATTACCACCTAAGATAACCCAGTCGCCTACATGTACATGGCCGGCCACACTTGCATTGTTAGCAAAAATTACGTTATCGCCAATTACCGCGTCATGTGCAACGTGTGTATAAGCCATAAATAAGTTATTACTACCAATTTTAGTAACGCCTTGGTCTTGAATTGTACCACGGTGAATAGTGGCACATTCACGGATAACATTGTTATCACCCATGACTAATGTGGTTGGCTCGTTGTTGTATTTTTTGTCTTGGCAGGCTTCGCCCACAGACGCAAACTGAAAAATATGATTGCCAGAGCCAATAGTTGATGGCCCTTTAACAACAACATGAGACTCAATAATACAGTTATCACCGATAACAACATCATTGCCAATATAACTATACGGACCAACTGAGACATTGTTACCTAGTTTAGCGCCAGGTTCGATTATTGCTGTAGAATGGATCACTATTAAAACTCTCTTCTCGCACACATAATTTCGGCACTACACACTACTTTGCCGTCGACTCTAGCTTCTGCTGCAAACTTCCAAATGTTGCGACGTTCTTTTAAAAACTCAACATGAAGGTGCATTGTATCACCTGGGATCACTGGCTGTTTAAAACGTGCGTTATCAACAGCAGCAAATAAATATAATTCGTTTTCACTACGATTTTCTACTGTTTTAAAACCTAATAAACCCGTGGCTTGCGCCATTGATTCTAATATTAGCACACCAGGAAAAATTGGCTGATTTGGGAAATGGCCAGTAAATATAGGTTCGTTTATAGAAACATTTTTAATAGCATGTAAAGATTTGCCAGGTGTAAAATCAATAACACGATCAATTAATAGCATCGGGTAACGGTGCGGTAATAAACTTAAAATTTCTTGAATATCAAGGCTATTTAATTCGTTTGCCAAAATAGCATCCTTATTAGTGTTCAACGTTATGACTTAGCCAATGCTTCCAGCGCTTTAAGACGAGATTTCATGTCTGAAAGGTTACGCAAGTGAGCTATTGATTTACGCCATTCTTTGTTTGTTGTATGGGGCATACCAGATGAGTAAATACCTGGTTCGGTGATTGATTTTGTCACCATACTCATGCCGGTAATTATAACACCATCACATACAGACATGTGACCATTAATTGCAACCATGCCACCAATTTGACAGTTTTTGCCAATGGTAACGCTTCCTGCAAGTACGGTGCAGCCCGCGATTGCGGTGCCTGAATTAACTTCAACGTTGTGCGCTATTTGACACTGATTATCGATAATAACATTGCTATGGATAATGGTATTGTCCAGTGCGCCACGATCAATTGTCGTGCTTGCACCAATTTCAACTTTGTTACCTATGATCACTGAACCAAGCTGAGGTATTTTTACCCATTGCCCGCGTTCGTTCGCATAGCCAAACCCATCACTACCTACAACACTATTTGCTTGAAACAAACAATCTGAACCAATTTCAACATCGTGATAAATAGTCACACTAGACCAAAGCTTAGTGCCAGAGCCTATTTTAACACGTTCTCCGATAAAACTGTTCGGACCAATTTGCGCATTGTCACCTATCACCGCATCAGCTTCAATGACTGCATTAGCCCCTATAGCGGCGCTGTCACTAACAATCGCTGTTGAATGAACCGTGGCACTTGGATGAATACCCGTCGAGGCTGAGCGTGGTGTTGTATCCATAAATTGCGCTAATTTTGCGTAACTTACATACGGATTCGCAACAATAACTTTGCTACCACTAAAGTACTGAGCATCGGCTTGGCTTACTATTACAGCGCTAGCTTGAGTAGTCTCAAGTTGCGAGCGATATTTTGAGTTCGCTAAAAATGCAATATGCCCAGAATGGGCATTTGCAAGTGTCGCTATTTTTTTTATTTCTAAAGCGCCATCACCCTGAAGTTCGGCGCCTAGAAGTTCCGCAATTTGCGAAAGCGTATAATTTTGCATAGAGTGATTATTTCTTACTAACTGCAGCTACAACTTTAGACGAAAGATCAGTTACTTCTTTAGGATTAAAGTAAATTGTTGTGTCTTTTACTTTAACTTCGTCGAAGTCGCCGTCTTTAGCAATTTCTTCAATTGTTTTGATTATTACACCTTGAACTTTAGCAAGTTCTTGGTTTTGGCGCGCTTTGATTTCTTGCTCTAAAGGACGACCTTGTTCAGCAAGATTTTTTTGCATGCCTTGGATTTTATCACGTAGTGCATCTTTTTGAGCTTGGCTCATAGTTGTACTTTCGCGTTTAAATTTTTCAGCTTCAAAACGAATATCGCCTTGTAACTTTTCAAGCTCTTGACGACGTTCAGCAAACTCAGTTTGTAAAGACTGTTCAATTTTAGCCATTTGAGGAATTTGCTTGTAGATTTCCTGCATATCAACAATACCTACTTTGTGTGCAAATGCATTCACAGAAGTACCCATCATTAAAGTTGCTAAAACTGCTACAGCTGTTGATTTAAATAATTTTTTCACAAAAAACTCCTTTAGAAAGTGTTACTAATGTTAAAGCTGATGGTTTTCGTATCGTCATCTTCTTCTTTTTGCAATGGATACGCAAAACTGATCAGCATTGGACCCATTGGAGAGATCCATTGTAATGAAAGACCGGTTGAAACCCTAAAGCGCATTGGGTCTGAATAGTCATCTAATTTAGCACGTTCATCAACGCCTAAGTTTTGATAGCGGTCTACGTTAAACTCAGTATCCCATACGTTTGCAGCATCAACAAAGAAGCTAGTACGTACAGAGCTGGTATTTTCTTCATCTAAGAATGGCGTAGGAACAATTAGCTCCATACCTGCCACTGCTTTAGCATTACCACCAATACGGCCTTGCGGCACTAGAATATCAAATTCTGATGCGCCACCAATGCTACCGGTTGTAGTACCGTCTGCACCTGGCGTACCTGGAATAGACTGCGGTATACGCGATACAGCACGTGGTAATATTGTATTACGGTCAAAGCCACGAAGTTCCATTTCCGTTATACGGAAGTACTCTTGGAATGGAAGTGTTTGCTCATACCCGTTTGTAGAACCATAACCATTACCATAACCAAGCGCTGCACGCGTTGAGAATACCCAACGGTGGTCATTTGATATAGGCCAGTAAAAACGCGAATCGTAATTCAGTTTAAAGTACTGAAGATCTGAGTTAGGCGTTGTTGCTGTTAAGTTTAGAGTTTGACGCGAACCCGCTGTTGGGAATAAACCACGGTTAACTGTAATACGCGACCAACCAACACTCAGCTCATACTTAGTAAAGTCAAAGCCTGCATCTGGGTTGTCTGGATCTAAGAATGTTTCACGAAGTACACGCGTTTGCTCGTACTCTGCAATATCCGAAAGCTCTTCTTTAATCCAACGGGCGCCAAAGTTAACACGATTTACAGCATCAATTGGAAAACCAATATTTGTGCCTAAACCATAACTTTTTGATTTGTACTCAACAAGGCTAAATTTACTTGCATCGTAGTTTCTGTAAAAAATGCTACTGCCTTGCGATACACCATCTGGCGTAAAGTATGGGTCTGTGTACGATAAGCTTAAGCTTTCAGAACCTGTAGACGTGTTAAGGTTTAAACCAATTTGGTTACCTGTGCCTAAAAAGTTAGATTCTGTTACACCAATATTAAACTGCAGACCTAAGTAAGAACCATAAGCAAGACCAGCATTAAAGCTACCCGCTGATTGCTCTTTTACAGTAAAGTCTACATCTACTTGGTCATCCACACCTGGTACAGGCACTACGTTAAAATCAACAGTTTCCATATAAGGCAAACGTTGAATTTGTAGTTTTGAACGCTCAAGGTTTTGATTAGATAACCAGGCGCCTTCAAGTTGTGTCATTTCACGGCGAAGTACTTCATCAGCTGTATTTTGGTTACCACCAACAATAATACGACGAACGTATACACGCTTACCTGGATTAACCGATAGTGTTAGTTGTACTTCTTGCTTTTCGTCGTCAATTTCTGGAATTGTACGCACTTCAGCATTAGCGTAACCAAAACGTGCTAAGTAGCTTTTAATAAATTCTTCTGACGAAGTAACGACTGAGCCATTGTAAAGCTCACCCGCTCTAAGTGGGATAACACTTTTAATTAAGTCTTCACGGCCAAGCAAGTCACCAATAAAGTCAAAGCCTTTAACGGTATATTTTACGCCTTCGGTTAAGTTAGCTGTAACGTAAACTGATTCACGTTCAGGGCTCACTGATACTTGCGTTGAATCGATATTAAAACGTAGGTAACCACGGTCTAAATAATAACTACGAATTTTTTCTAAATCGCCTTCAATGGTTTGCTTTTGGTAGCGATCGCTACCCATAAACTGCCACCAAGGTAAATCTTGCTGCGATTCAGCAAGTTTAAGAAGCTCTTCATTAGAAAAAAGTTCATTACCCACTAAGTTAATTTGTCGGATAGAAGCTGCATCACCTTCATCAAACTCTAATTTAAGTTTAACGCGGTTACGAGGCAACTTAGTAATACTGATATCTACTTTAGCGTTGTATTTACCAATACTGTGGAAAAACTCAACTAAGCCCTTTTCGATACTATCGATAACGGTTTTATCAAGTGGTTCACCTTGGCGAATATCTTGCTGATCAAGAGACTCATTAAGCTGCTCGTCTTTAATGTCTTTATTGCCTTCAAACTCAATGAAGCTGATGGTAGGACGTTCCGTTACTTTAAAAATAACGTTGTTGCCATCACGAAGGGCTTTTATGTTATCAAAGTGCCCAGAACGATAAAGTGACTTTATTGTTTTTGAAATCGTATAGTCATCAACATTATCGCCTACGTTAATAGGAATATGTGTTAGCGCTGCACCAAGTGCTACACGCTGTAAACCTTCAACTTTCAGGTCTTCAACAATAAAGGAGTTTTGGCCTAGGGCTGCAAAACTTGCACCCAATAAACTTGTTACTGCCAAATGTTTTTTTATAGCCATTTTATTATCTTTATCCTTTACAACTGTATTACCGCATAACACCCTACTAAAGTGGTGCTTTACAATCGTGTTCTAATTAGTAATTTGCCACGCTGTAAAACTACAAACGCGATACATCATTGAACAAAGCGAAACATGTTAGAAAAATGAGCAACAAGGCGCCCACTTTAAAACCAAACTCTTGTGTCTTTTCAGAGACCGGCTTTTTACGAAAAAGTTCAATTATGTAATACATTAAGTGTCCACCATCAAGTACTGGTAAGGGTAATAAATTAAATACACCCAAGTTAACGCTTATTAAGGCTAAAAAGCTTAAAAAGGCCACTAACCCATAGCTTACGCTAGTTCCAGCGCCTACTGCAATGCCCACAGGGCCACTTAAATTCTTAACCGAAACCTGGCCTGTAATTAAATTACCAATCATGTCAAAACTGAGTGTAATTAAGCGCCACGTTTCTTTTGTGCCTCGCACGATACTATCGAGCGGGCCGTAATGTCTAGTCTCTACATAACCATCAGGCCATTGCTGTACAACAGGAGCAACACCTAAAAAGCCTTGCTCAATACCGTTATTATCAATGCGCCCTTTAGGGGTTACTGTAATGGCTTTTATAGTATCTTGTCTTTTTACACTAAATTGTAAAGATTTGTTAGCTGATTGCGTAATAAGATTAACTAATTGCTGCCAATTGCTTATTGTTTCACCGTTTACAGCCAAAATTGTGTCATTAACTTGTAAATTAGCGTGTTCTGCAGCTGAGTCTTTAGTTACGGCGGCAATTGTTAAAGTTGCTTGAGGTCTAAACGGTACAATACCTAACGAGCTTAATGGTGGCACGTCTTGCTGATCTAGTTTCCACCCCTCTAAATTAAGCGTTTTAACACGTGGTTGAAGGTTTTTATCGCGCACTATCACTTCAACGCTTTCTTCACCTAAATTAGACATAAGTGCAAACGTGGCATCTTGCCAGGTCGTTATATCATCATCACCAATTTTTATAATATGTTGAGAAGGCATAATGCCCGCTTGCTCTGCTCGGCTACCCTCGGTAATACTACCTACCACAGGCTTTACCGACTGCACACCCACCATATACATTACAGCAAGAGCAAAAATGGCAAACAAAAAGTTGGCCATTGGACCCGCTGCAACTATGGCAATACGTGCTTGTACAGATTTAGCGTTAAACGATAAATGACGTTGGTTTGCCGGCACGTCATCAACACGCTCATCAAGCATTTTTACATAACCGCCTAATGGAATAGCCGCAATCACATATTCGGTATTATATTTATCGTGCCATTTTAATAGTGGCTTACCAAAGCCAATTGAAAAACGCAGCACTTTAACGCCCATTTTTCGTGCAACCCAAAAATGGCCATATTCATGTATGGCCACTAAAATACCAAGCGCTAAAATAAATGAGCCAAGATTCCAAAAAAAATCAAACATATTAATGCGCCACTTTTGTTATAAATTCTGAAGCGCTAATACGCGCTAATTTATCGCACTCTAAAATTTCATCTAAGCTTTGTACATTGGTATACGTTGCAGATTCAAGCGTTTGTGCATTTATTTTGTATATATCAGTAAAACCAATTTTACCGTTTAAGAATGCACTTACTGCTATCTCATTTGCAGCATTAACCGTTGTAGTCGCGCCCTGCCCTGCACTACACGCATCAATCGCTAATTGTAAATTTGGATAGCGAGAAAAGTCAGGCTTGGTGAATGAGAAATCACATATATCAGAGAAGTTTAACGGTTTAACGCCTGCATTAATTCGCTCAGGGTATGCAAGTGCATGGGCAATTGGCGTGCGCATATCAGGGTTACCCATTTGCGCTAAAATAGAACCGTCATGATATTGCACCATTGAGTGAATAATACTTTGTGGATGAATCACTACGTCTATATCACTGGTGTCGCAATTGAATAACCACTTAGCTTCAATAAACTCTAAGCCTTTATTCATCATAGTGGCCGAGTCTACTGATATTTTTTGACCCATCGACCAGTTAGGATGCGCCACGGCTTCACTTACAGTTACATCTTTTAGTGTGTTTATATCGCGCGTTAAAAACGGGCCACCAGAACCGGTAAGCAAAATTTTACTTACGCCATGTTGCTGTAAATTTTGATCGCCTTTGGCACTTTGTAACGAAGAAGGTAGACATTGAAAAATAGCATTATGTTCGCTATCAATTGGCAGCAAGGTCGCTTTATGTTGTTTAACTTTATCAATAAACAACTGACCTGACATAACTAACGATTCTTTATTAGCAAGGAGTACTTTTTTACCTGCTTCTACTGCACTTAATGTTGGCAGTAAACCAGCGGCACCTACAATTGCCGACATCACGACATCAACATCTGGGTGAGCACATAAGTCGCACATTGCTTGCTCGCCGTGCATAACAAGCGTTTGGCATGGTGTATTAGCTAAATAAGCAGATAACTGCTCAGCGGCTTGCTGGGTAGCCATAATCGCATAAAGTGGTTCGTGTTCAATACACAGCTCAGCCATTTTTTTTGCGTTTTGCCCTGCAGCTAAAACAAAAACATCAAATAACTCTTTATTGCGCGATACAACATCTAGTGTACTTAAACCAATTGAACCTGTTGCGCCTAAAATAACCAGCAATTGCTTTTGGCTCATAAACTAAGAGTCCACGCATAGCACATTACAAACATTGGAGCTGCAGCCGTTAAGCTGTCAATGCGATCTAAAATACCGCCGTGCCCAGGTAAACAACGGCCGCTATCTTTTAAACCAGCTTCACGTTTAAACATGCTTTCAAGTAAATCACCTACCGCAGAGAACAATGCAATAAATGCAGTCATTATCGCGTAGATAGGCCAAACACCTAAATCAACATCGGTAAAGTGACAAAATGCTAAAACAAAAATGATAGAAGCGACTACACCGCCTGCTAACCCTTCAATTGTTTTATTAGGGCTCACTTTTGGCATAAGTTTATGCTTACCAAAGCTCTTACCTGAAAAATAAGCACCAACGTCTGCACTCCACACAATACCCAATACGACTAAAATAAGTACAGAGCCAAAATGTGTTGATTCAGCATATTGCGCACTGCGCAGCGTATTTAGTGCAAGCCATAACGGCACAAGTGTTAATAAACCTGCAATGCCGCGCATTACTAGACCTTCATTCCACGCTTTAGCCATCTCTGGATAGCGCCAAATTAAATAACTAGCAACAATCCACCAAGCAAACGAAAGCGTAAATAAGTAATTCGCATCACCTACTAGCTTGCCACTTTCCCATAGTGATTCAATAGGCCAATGTAAATTAAGCAGGCCAAGTAAGGCTGCAATCAATACAACAAAAGCACCACGTTTGAGCTTATCGCATAAACCCATAAACGCAGACCATTCCCATGCGCCTAATAATACTATTGCACCGGCAAAGTAACTAAATAACGTAAGCGGTGTATAAAAAACCAAAGCTAATGCCGATGGTGCAAGCACAAGTGAGGTTAAAATTCGTTGTTTTAACAAAATGTGACCCTTATTCTATTTAGGTTTGAGCGAGTAATTGTTTTATTTGTTCGCCCGTACAACCAAAACGTCGCTCTCTGGCAACGTAACACGCTATAGCCTCAGCAAATGCTGCTTCATTAAAATCAGGCCAAAGTGTTTCGGTAAAGTAAAGTTCTGCATAAGCAACTTGCCATAGTAAAAAATTACTAATACGAACATCGCCACCAGTGCGAATAAGTAAATCAGGTTCTGCCTGATCTGCCATGCTCATATGCTGTGCTAAGCGCTCTTCTGTAATATCTTCTGCGTTGAGTGTGCCTTGCGCAACTTGCAAAGCAAGTTGTTTAGCCGCGTTAGCCATATCCCAACGACCACCGTAATTAGCTGCAACATTTAAGCGCAATCCGGTATTATTTTCAGTCAGCTTATGCGCAGCGTCTACCTTGCTACGTAATCCTTCAGAAAATCGTGATAAGTCTCCAATAATGGTCAGTTTTACATTGTTTTTATGAAGCTTTTTAACTTCCTTTGTTAAAACAAATAAGAAAAGCTCCATTAAAGTGTTTACTTCGTCTTCAGGGCGGCGCCAGTTTTCACTACTAAAAGCAAATAAGGTTAGCGATTGTATCCCTAATTTAGTACAAAACTGAACAGATTGACGAACTGCGTCTACGCCTTTTTTATGCCCGTACACACGAGGTCTATTTCTAGCTTGTGCCCAACGTCCGTTCCCATCCATGATGATAGCAACATGTTTGGGTAAACATTGCTGTGAAATTGTGTCAGCATCTAGAACCATAAATATCGAGTATTCCATAAAAAAACGCCGCCTAGTATACCCTAGACGGCGTTTCAAAACTAATAATTTTAATAGGTCCTGTCGACCTTTCAGGATTGTAATTTATTCAATCTAGGCAGAACCCTTTGGGCAGCGCGTTTTTAGATTTTATGCATTGCTATCGCCTAATAATGAGTAATAACCACACTACGTAGGCTCTGCCTTGCCTTAAAGCCAAACACACTACTGCAAATTTAACCTCAAAAGATAAACAGGGACTTACTTAGATTTCCATTAACTCTGCTTCTTTAGCAGCTAATAGAGTATCCATTTCTTTGATAAACTTATCTGTAAGTTTTTGAATCGCATCATCTGATTGACGCGCTTCATCTTCAGATATTTCTTTATCTTTTAATAAACCTTTTACATCGCCATTAGCATCACGACGAATGTTACGAATAGCAACACGACCGCCTTCAACTTCGCCACGTACAATTTTGATTAGGTCTTTACGACGCTCTTCTGTAAGTGGAGGAAGAGGTACACGAATAACAGTACCTGCCGACATAGGGTTTAAACCTAAGTCAGACGCCATAATTGCTTTTTCAACAGCTTGCGCTAAAGACTTATCAAATACACCAATAGCAAGTGTACGAGAATCTTCAATTGTTACGTTAGCAACTTGGTTTAAAGGCGTTGGTGCACCGTAGTACGACACCATAATGCCATCTAGGATTGCAGGATGTGCACGGCCAGTACGAATTTTAGATAATTGGCTACCTAGTGCAGTTACACTTTTTTGCATGCGCGCTTGCGCGTCTTTTTGAATATCGTTAATCACGGTTTAATCCTAATTATTTGATTATTTCATCTGAGGCTTGTGAAGAAATAAGTGTTCCTTCTTCTTCACCCATAATTACGCGTTTTAGCGCGCCTGATTTATTCATATTAAATACGCTCAATGGCATATTGTGATCGCGGGCTAGAGTAAATGCCGCTAAATCCATAACTTTTAATTCTTTTTCAATGATTTCATTGTAGCTTAAGTGGCTGTAAAGCGTCGCTTCTGGGTTTTTAACAGGATCATCACTGTACACGCCATCCACTTTAGTCGCTTTAATTACTGTATCCGCTTCAATTTCGATACCGCGTAAACACGCTGCAGAATCGGTAGTAAAAAATGGGTTACCGGTGCCTGCTGCAAAAATAACAACGCGGCCAGTTTTCAATAAACTAATTGCTTCAGCCCAGTTATAAGCGTCACATACACCATTTAGCGGAATAGCCGACATTAAGCGACAGTTTACAAATGCACGGTGTAGCGCATCACGCATTGCAAGGCCATTCATAACCGTTGCAAGCATACCCATGTGGTCGCCTACTACGCGGTTCATACCTGCTTCTGCAAGTGAACCACCGCGTAAAAAGTTACCTCCACCAATAACTAAACCCACTTCTACGTCAAGCTCTACTAGCTCTTTAATTTCTTGTGCCATACGGTCTAAAACTTTAGGGTCGATGCCGAAGCCTTCGTCTCCCATTAAAGCTTCACCACTTAATTTGAGAAGAACACGTCTGAAAATAGGTTTGCGATTGATAGTCATAGTATAGGGGCCAACTTTTATTGAATTATGGATAAAAAATAACCGCGCTTATGTTAAACATAAAAGCGCGGTTATTTTAAAGAATTTCTAGCTGTGAAGCAAAACCAAATAGTACTTTAATTGCATCTAATTTCCTTTTGCATCACAAATAGTTAATCTTACTGACCTTTAGCAGCTGCAATTTGAGCAGCAACTTCAGCAGCAAAATCTTCTTCTTTCTTCTCGATACCTTCACCAACTTCTACACGTACAAAGCCAGTAACTGTTGCATTTTTCTCTTTAAGAATATCGCCAACAGATTTTTTAGGTTCCATGATGAAAGCTTGACCAGTAAGAGAAACCTCACCAGTGAATTTTTTCATGCGACCAACAACCATCTTCTCAGCGATTTCAGCAGGCTTGCCTTCATTCATCGCGATTTCGATTTGTACTTGCTTTTCTTTTTCTACAACGTCAGCTGGTACGTCAGAAGGAGTTAAGTACTCTGGACGTGAAGCAGCAACGTGCATTGCAACGTGCTTAAGTGTTTCTTCATCAGCAACACCTGCAACAACAACACCGATACGGTCGCCATGACGGTACTCAACTAGGTTTTCACCAGCGATGTACTGCAGACGACGTACGTTGATGTTTTCGCCAATTTTAGTTACTAGCTCAACACGGTCTTCTTCAAACTTAGCTTGTAAGTCTTCGATAGTAAGAGTGTCAGCAATTGCAGCTTCAGCAACTTTATCAGCAAATGCTAAAAAGCTTACGTCTTTTGCAACGAAGTCTGTTTGACAGTTAACTTCTACTAGTACTGCAACACCAGCGTTTTGCTTGATGATGATAGTACCTTCAGCAGCAATGTTACCTGCTTTTTTAGCAGCTTTAGCAGCGCCACTTTTACGCATGTTTTCAATCGCTAACTCGATGTCGCCATCAGTCTCAGTTAACGCTTTTTTACAATCCATCATGCCAGCGCCTGTGCGCTCGCGTAATTCTTTAACTAGGGCAGTAGTTACAGCCATTAGTAAATCCTCAAATCTGAAATCTGGTTTAGATAAGCGGGTTACCCGCTCTACAAGAATAACAAGTCTTCACCTTAAAAAGATGAAGACTTGATGATAGCTAATTACTCAGCTTCAACGAAATCGTCTTTCTCAGCTTGAGCAACGATGTTATTCTCGCGACCTTCAGTGATAGCAGCTGCAACAGCGCTAGTGTAAAGGCTTACAGCACGGATAGCATCATCGTTACCAGGAACGATGTAATCAACGCCGTCTGGGTTAGAGTTAGTATCAACGATTGCAACAACAGGGATACCTAGGTTGTTTGCTTCACGGATAGCAATGTGCTCGTGGTCAGCATCGATAACGAAAAGCGCGTCTGGAAGACCGCCCATGTTTTTGATACCACCAAGGCTCTTTTCAAGCTTTTCCATTTCGCGGTTAAGCATTAACGTTTCTTTCTTAGTTAATTTCTCGAAAGTACCGTCTTGGCTTTGTACTTCAAGGTCTTTAAGACGCTTGATTGATTGACGTACAGTTTTCCAGTTAGTCAACATACCACCTAACCAACGGTGATTTACGAAGAACTGATCGCTTTCTAAAGCAGCTGCTTTAACTGCGTCGCTTGCTGCGCGCTTAGTACCAACGAAAAGAACTTTACCTTTGTTAGCTGCAGCACTTGATAAAAACTTAAGTGCGTCGTTGAACATTGGTACAGTTTGCTCAAGGTTGATGATATGTACACGGTTACGTGTGCCGAAGATGAAAGGCTTCATCTTAGGGTTCCAGTAACGTGCTTGGTGACCAAAGTGAACACCAGCTTGAAGCATATCGCGCATTGAAACGTTTGCCATTTTATAGATCCTCTATAGTTGTTTAGGGTTAGGCCTCCACATATCCCATAGCACCAACACCGAAGTAATTAAACTTCAAATGCACCCAAGTGTATGTGACGATACGTGTGTGTGTTAAAATAAAATTGTGTTTGCCTTAAATACAAAAAATCATTTAAGAATTTATTTGTAAAAAGACGGCGCGCTTTATACCATATTAAAATTAAATACTCAACGTCGCGTGCAAAATTTGTTCGGCGATAAATGTTAGAAACTCAACTTTGGAGCCTCAATGAGCGCTATTATCAAGACCCCTGAAGAAATAGAGAAAATGCGCGTAGCTGGGCGCTTAGCGGCCGATGTACTTGAAATGATCGGCCCTCATGTAGTGCCGGGTGTTACCACCGATGAGCTAAATACACTTTGTCATGATTATATTGTTAATGTGCAACAAGCAATCCCTGCTCCGTTAAATTATCATGGCTTTCCAAAATCAGTTTGTACGTCAGTTAATCATGTTATTTGTCACGGAATTCCAAATGACAAAGCATTAAAAGAAGGCGACAGCGTAAATATTGACGTAACTGTCATTAAAGATGGCTACCACGGCGATACTTCTAAAATGTTCCACGTTGGTACACCAAACATCCAAGCTAAGCGTCTTGCAGAAGTAACACAAGAAAGCTTATACCTTGCTATTAAAATGGTAAAACCAGGTGTGCGCTTAGGTGATATTGGCTCTGCTATTCAAAAATATGCAGAAAGTTTTAATTACTCTATTGTTCGTGAATATTGCGGCCACGGTATTGGCGCAGGATTTCATGAAGAACCACAAGTAATGCACTACGGTAAAGCGGGTACTGGCGAAACTTTAAAAGCGGGCATGTGCTTAACAATTGAACCAATGGTTAATGCGGGTAAACGCCAATGTAAGCTACTTAAAGATGATTGGACTGTAGTAACTCGCGACCGCAGCTTGTCTGCACAGTGGGAACATACTTTATTAGTGACTGAAAATGGTGTTGAAATTTTAACGCTACGATCAGATGATACTATCGACAGGATCATAGAACACTAATAATAAATAAGAAATTAGGAGCCAGCCCACGTGGCATTACCCAACAAAGTAAAAAAGTTGCTCAGCGATGCAGAGCAACTTAGTGATTATCGCGATTGTTCTAGCTATTTTTATAAATGGTTACATAACGAATTTTCTAAACAACCGGTTGGGAATTTAATTAATGCCCGGGCTGAGTTTATTGACCGCCTACTAATTAAGCTTTTTCATGTTTACGACTTAGCGCGCGAACCTGATTTAGCACTAATAGCAGTAGGCGGATACGGACGTGGCGAGCTACATCCCTACTCCGACATCGATTTTTTATTGCTTGTAACTAAACCACCAAGCGAAGAAATATGCGAAAAAATAGGCCAGTTTGTCACCATGCTATGGGATCTCAACTTAGAGATTGGCCACAGCGTGCGCACGATAGAACAAGCCATTGAGCAAAAACGTGAAGACGTTACTTTTGCCACCAGTTTACTCGAAAGCCGCCTTATTTTTGGTAATCATATTGAGTTTGAAAAACTCAAAACGCATATTCTAGAAACCCCCGTATGGCGCTCCGGTGAGTTTTTTACTGCCAAAGTTCAAGAACAAAACTTACGTCACAAAAAGTGCCATGGCACCGCGTATAATCTTGAGCCAAACATTAAAGAAAACCCCGGTGGCCTGCGCGACTTGCAAACCATTATTTGGGTCGCAAAAAAGCACTTTAGAACCGAAACCCTGCAAGAGTTAATAAGTCACGGCTACTTAACCCATGAAGAGTTTCAAGAGCTTTCAGAGTGCCTAGAGAACCTATGGAATATTCGCTTTGCACTGCATCTAGCCGCAGGTCGGGCTGAAAACCGCTTATTGTTTGATCATCAACCACAAGCCGCCGAAATTTTAGGTTTTGGTAGCGACGGTAAAGCCTCTGTTGAGCGTATGATGAAGCGCTTATTTAGAATAATGAGCCGCGTGCGCGAACTTAACCAAATGCTACTTTCATACTTTGAGCAAAGTATCATGCCCGAAAGTAGTGAAAAAACGGTGATAGTACTCGACAGAAACTTTGAGCAAGTGGGCCATCAAATACGCGTAAAAGATCCATCTGTATTTTTTAGACGTGACCAACTTTTTGTATTGTTTGAGCACATAGCAGACAACCCTGCAATAACGCATATTTACCCAAGCACTATTCGTACAATCCGCCAAGTACGCCGCCGTTTATTGGGGGATTTACAAGATTATGCAGCCTGTCGTGAAGCTTTTTTACGCTTAGTTAAACACCCTAATGGTATGGGCCGCGCATTTACGTTAATGCACAAACACGGCATGCTTGCCGCCTACTTACCGCAGTGGCGTAATATATTTGGACAAATGCAGTTCGATTTGTTTCACGCCTACACCGTAGATGAGCATACTCACAAATTAATCAAAAATATTTACGAATACTTTGATAAAACTGGCATTAGCGAGTTTCCTATTTGTAGTGAAATAGTCACTCGAATGGACAAACCAGAGCTACTTTATTTAGCCGGTATATTTCACGACATTGCTAAGGGACGAGGGGGAGATCACTCAGAACTTGGCGCTGTTGATGCTATAGCCTTTGCTAAACTACATGGTTTTTCATCCTCTGACGCAAAATTAGTAGCATGGCTTGTAAGTAACCATTTACTTATGTCGGTTACCGCGCAGCGTAAAGATATTAACGACCCTGCTGTAATAAAAGACTTTGCAACACGTATTAAAACAGAGCGCCAACTCGACTATTTATATTGTTTAACCGTTGCCGACATCCGTGCAACCAACGACAACTTATGGAACGATTGGAAAAACACCCTACTGCGTGAATTGTACTTGCACACGCAGCGCGCATTACGCTTAGGGCTTGAAAACCCAATGGATCAGCGCGACCAAATTCGCGATAAAAAGCACCAAGCTAAACAACGTCTACTCAACTTAGGTTACCCTGAGAATAAAATTGATTTAATTTGGAGTCGCTTTAAAGCCAACTACTTTACCGCCTTTAGCGAACAGCAAATATCGTGGCAAAGTGAGCATTTATTAACTAGCACCGATTTAAGCCAACCCAGTGTCATTGTATCTAACAAAGCAATGCATGGGGGTACACAAGTATTTGTATACAGCCCCTACTCTGGTGCGCTTTTTGCGAGATTAGTGAGTGTAATTGGCTCTAAAAAAGCACAAATACAGCACGCGCAAGTACTGACCACAAAAGATGGTTACGTCCTGTTTAGCTTTGTAATACTTGAAGTAAGTGGCGACCCTATTGCAAGTGGTCGAGCGCAATCAATTAAACGCGGGCTTGAGCAAGCACTTAGCGATCCGCGTAAAAAAATTCGCTTTAAAAAGAGCCGCTCTCAACGCTTTAAAGATTTTAATATTAAACCTAAAATTGTGTTGCGCCCACATGCACGCAAAGACCGTAGCTTAATAGAAATTCAAGCCGTCGATATACAAGGTTTACTAACCAAAATAGCCGAAGTTTTCCAAGCGCATTTACTACACATTCACGCTGCCCGTATTACAACGGTAGGTGAACGTGCAGAGGATTTCTTTGTTGTATCTAATAACGAATACCAAGCGCTGACTGATGAAGAGCAAGCAAAAATTCATCAGGCATTACGTAAAAAATTCAACGCCGAAACAGAATAGAGGACACACATGTCAGATTTAAAAACGATGATCGAAAACGCATGGGACAACCGCGATAGTATTAGCCCAAGCACAGTATCAAGCGACGTAAAACAAGCCATTATTGATGCACTTGATTTGCTTGATAGCGGCGCAGCACGCGTTGCTGAAAAAATATCAGGTGAATGGGTTGTACACCAGTGGCTTAAAAAAGCCGTTTTACTGTCGTTTCGTATTCGCGACAACCAACCAATGAACGACGGCGTAAACCAGTTTTACGACAAAGTACCACTTAAATTTAGCGACTACACGCCAGAGCAATTTCAGCAAGGTGGTATGCGCGTAGTACCAAACGCAGTAGCACGTAAAGGCAGCTTTGTAGGTAAAAACGTCGTACTTATGCCATCGTACGTAAATATTGGCGCATACGTTGACGACGGCACCATGGTTGATACATGGGCGACTGTAGGCTCATGTGCACAAATTGGTAAGAACGTACATTTATCAGGTGGCGTAGGCATAGGCGGCGTTTTAGAGCCTCTACAAGCTAATCCAACTATCATTGAAGACAACTGCTTTATTGGCGCACGTTCTGAAATTGTTGAAGGCGTAATTGTTGAAGAAGGCGCAGTAATTTCAATGGGCGTTTACATCAGCCAAAGCACTCGTATTTATGACCGCGAAACCGGCGAAATTCACTACGGCCGCGTACCAGCAGGGGCAGTAGTTGTTCCAGGCGCACTACCGTCAAAAGATGGCACCCACAGCCTTTACGCTGCAATCATCGTTAAAAAAGTAGACAAACAAACACGTGAAAAAGTAGGCATCAACGCCCTACTACGCTCAATTGATGAGTAATAGTCGATTGGGTTGAGTGAAACGAAACCCAACGATACGTTGAAGTTAAGTGTTTTAGCTAAACTTTAATTATATATAGAAAGCTCTAAGCCCTTTGGTTTGGAGCTTTTTTAAATTCTTCTAAATGAAGTTTTAGTACTAGACACTTCTACATCAAAATTTAATGAACTCAAAAAAGACTTTAAGCCTTTAACAGCTAACTCATTATTTTCTGATGGTCCTATTATAATTTCATCAATTGAATTTTTAGGAAAAGGTATCGCTCTATATGGGGCTATAATGCCAGACTTTAGGGTTCTGTAGCATAAAGGAAAAAACTCTTTCACTCCATTTTCAAGCTCTATAAAATCAATATTAGAGGAGTCTATAAAATCAAAATAACCCTTTTCAGTATTTTCATTTAATGAGACTAAACCAGGGTAAAAAAGAGTAAAACGATACTCTTCTTCATATTCGAACGCTTGATCTTTTATGCTAGCAATCTTAAAAATCGCTTCATTAAAAATTTCAATTGCAGCAATAGCACATTTTTCATTTAGGTCATTTCCATTTAAATTTGGATCTAACACATAACTTAAAACCTCAGGCAGATAGTGTTCTTCAATTAAAGAATGAAGCATTTCCTCAGTTGGTTGGTAATCAACATCATCATAGCCACTCAAAAGTTTTCTTTGCCTAAAGTACTCATCATCAAATAGCTTTTCTTTATTAAACTTTATGCAATATGAAGTTTGCTCTGACCCGTAAGTTAGCCAGTGGTTTAGGCTATCACGCTTAGTTGTAAATGAAGTGGTATAAATTTCATCAATGGTATTATTATCAATTATATTCCATAGAAAATTTAAAAAATGATTTGCGAGATGCACGTCCTTACTTCGCATTTCTTTTTGGGTAACATCTAAAGGTATATTTTTGTGTTTGGCATAAATTTCTTCGAGTTTGATTTGTGAAAACTCAGACAAACTCCCTCTGAGTGATTTTATTCTATCAATACCTTGCTTTATTTCTCTAAAATCATTTAGATACTCTGCGTTAGTAGCCCATAAACTTTTGCTCTCTAAAATTCCCTTTAAACCATCTGCAGAAGTGTAATGATAAACATATTCCATATTTAAAATCCCAAGTAATGTTAATCTTTAGTTTAACCTTGATAAGTGGCAACAATAAAATTTGATAATCTTAAACAAGAGACTGAATTAGCCAACACACCCAAGATATAATAAGGTAGTAAAGTATAATTGAAAGTTAGCAATTAATATTAAGGATTAATATGACAAAAACTGCTTTACGCTCAACTATTTTGCTACCGGTATTTTTACCTGCAGTGGTTATTATTCTGCTCTTGGTAATTGGTACAATTAGCAACCCTGAACTCGCAGGGCAAGTATTCAGCGTTACCCTCAAGTGGATAACAGAAACCTTTGGTTGGTTTTATATGTTATCAGTCGCTATTTTCTTAGTTTTCATTGTTTGTGTAGCAGCCTCCAGCTGGGGAAATATCAAGCTGGGCCCTGATCATGCGCAGCCGCAATACAGTTTCGCTGAATGGTTTGCTATGCTATTTTCGGCCGGTTACGGAGTCGCATTACTTTATTTTGGTGTAGCAGAGCCCGTGCTCCATTATGCATCTCCGCCCGCAGGCGCAGCAGAAACCGTCGACGCTGCCAAGCAAGCTATGCAAATTGCATTTTTTCATTGGGGTTTTCACATATGGGCAATCTATGGGATTGTCGGTTTAGTCCTTGCGTATTTTGCATTTCGTCATGGCCTCCCACTGTCGATTCGCTCAGCGTTGTATCCACTTATTGGTGATAAAATATATGGTCCTATTGGTCACACTGTTGATGTGTTTGCCATATTAGGCACGTTATTTGGCATTGCCACAACGTTAGGACTTTCCGTTACCCAAATTAATGCTGGGCTGCATTATTTGTGGCCAAGTATCCCTATTAATACCACAGTACAAATTACTGCTATTGCCATTATTACCGCAGCAGCTACTCTCTCAGTAGTGGCTGGGATGGATAAAGGTGTAAAGCGCTTATCTATTGTAAACATGACTCTTGCAGTGTCGTTAATGGCCTTTGTATTTTTTATTGGCCCTACTATTCATATTCTTGAATCGTTTTTACAAAATACCGGCAGCTACCTTAGCGGTATTGTTGAGCGTACTTTTAATTTACAGGCGTACAGCCGTAGTGATTGGATTGGTAACTGGACCCTATTTATATTTGGCTGGACTATTGCTTGGGCACCCTTTGTTGGCATGTTTATCGCTAAAATTAGCCGCGGCAGAACCATCAGGCAATTTGTTGTTGGCGTGATGCTAGTCCCGACTATTTTTACCTTTTTATGGTTTTCTGTGTTTGGTGATACCGCGTTAAATCTAATAATGAATGAAGGGTTCAATACTTTAATTACTGATGTTCAAGCAAACCAAGCTGTTGCATTGTTTCAGTTATTTGAGGTGTTACCGTTATCATTTATTATTTCGCTACTTACCGTTATTCTAATCATTACCTTTTTTGTTACTTCGTCTGACTCAGGATCATTAGTTATTGATTCTCTCGCCTCTGGAGGTAATATTAATACACCCGCATGGCAACGCGTGTTTTGGGCTGTGCTAGAGGGCGCGGTGGCTGCTGTTTTATTAGTGGCAGGTGGGTTAAGTGCGCTACAAACTATGACTATAGCCAGTGCCTTACCCTTTGCGATTATTATGCTTATTGCCACCGCTGGGCTTTGGCGAGCACTCACCATTGAAGGCCATCGCGATACTAGTTTACAAGCACATGCGCTTAATGGCCGTAATATTAACTTATCTCATTGGAAGCGCCGTTTAGCCGCCATGGTTAATTACCCCAATAAAGAAAAAGTACACACCTTCATTAGTAGTGTGGTAGTACAAGCAATGCAAGCCGTTCAGGCTGAATTAAAAGCGCGACAATGGCATGCAGAGGTTGATTTTGATACCGACTTAGGCCGTGCTCATTTAACTGTGCTACGCCATGAGCATGTTGATTTTGTGTATGACATTCGTCTAACCGAACACCCTATGCCAAGCTTTGCCTATTCTGAGCTGAAACCTGAGATTGATAACATCGAAATGTATTACAAGGCTGATGTTTTCTTACGCCGTGGTGGGCAATCTTACGATGTGTATGGTTACAGTGAAGATGATATTGTGAAGGATATTCTTGATCAATTTGAGAATTACTTACACTTTTTAGGTAACAGCCCAGGTGAACTACCTTGGGATATGGCCGAACACGATGACATGTTAAATAGCGATAAACCTTAAATAAGCATCGTATTTAATACACAATTATTGCAATAAAAAAGGCACTGAAAAGTGCCTTTTTAGTTCGCTCAATTAATTTTTAACTACAGCGCGTTAAATACGTCGTCTGTTTTAGCTGCGCAAATAAAATCGTTTTTGTGTAGGCCTTTAATTGAATGGCTCCACCATGTAACCGTTACTTTGCCCCACTCGGTTAATAAACCTGGGTGATGGCCTTCGTCTTCTGCCATGTCGCCTACTTTGTTAGTAAACGCGATAGCCTGTTTGAAGTTTTTAAATTTATAAACACGCTCAAGCTGCATAATGCCGTCACGTACTTCTGGTACCCAATCTGGGATTTTAGTAATTAATTGTGCTAACTCTTCGTCAGATACTTTTGGCGCATCTACATGACAGGCTTCGCATTTTTGTGCACTTAATGAAGACATTCTAAATCCTTACTTTTAGCTTTTGTAGCATTAATGTTTAACTGGCTAATTTTTCTTTTGGTGGAAATTTTGGGTCGTGCAAACCAAGCTCTTTAGCTCGCTCAACCAAAGTCATAATATCCATTTGTGATATATCAAACAGATCATGAATCGAATTTATGGTGTAGTACTGTGGTTGCATAATATCAATACGGTACGGCGTACGCAGTACATCTAGAACATTCATTGGGCTGATTTCTGGCGTGTTTGAGTATACGTACTGAGTCTCCCCTGGGCTTGATAAAATACCACCGCCGTAAATACGCAGACCGTGTTCGGTTTGCATTAAACCAAATTCGACTGTAAACCAGTATATACGCGCAAGGTATACACGGTCTTTTTTCTGCGCTGCGTAACCTAATTGCCCGTACTTATGCGTAAACTCGGCAAAGTCAGGGTTAGTTAGCATGGCGCAATGGCCAAATATTTCATGAAAAATATCAGGCTCTTGTAGGTAGTCAAATTCTTCGCGGCTACGAATAAATGTAGCTACCGGAAACTGCTTGTTTGCCAGTAATCTAAAAAACTCATCAAAGTCGATAAGCGCAGGTACTGGTGCAACTTGCCAACCGGTTGTGGCTAGTAACACTTCGTTTAGTTCGCTTAACTGCGGAATGCGGTCGTGCGGCAGGTTAATCTTTTTTAACCCTTGCATGTACTCATCGCAGGCTTTGCCTTCAATGCATGCAAGTTGGCGCGCTACAAGCTCAGACCAAATTTTATTTTCTTCATCACTCCAATGTATAACACCATTTTCGTCTGGTGTTTTGGATGTGTATTTACTTGCTTTAGCCATAAGTACCTTCTTGGGTGTGAGCCCTAAATCGGTGTCAGTGTGATACTCAAACCTAATGAATATCGAATGGCCCCATACTATGCAAAAGTGAAGAAAAGTTTAATAGATAGGCTAACATCAGTATTTAGCGCGATCACTTACATTGTAAAGTTAAAATTACAGCTATGGCACACTAAAAATACAGGCCTTTAAACAAAGGCCTACACCTTGTTTTTAGTGTATATAATTAAATACACCTAACCAATTTTAGTAAAAGCTTGGTCTAAATCACTAATAATGTCGTTAACATCTTCAAGCCCAACCGAGAGTCTGATCAGCCCATCACTTATTCCAGCGGCAGCTCGCTCCTCTGGCGTATAAGGCGAGTGAGTCATAGATGCAGGATGCTGAATCAGTGTTTCAGCGTCGCCGAGGCTTACTGCAAGTGTACAAAGTTTCATACTATCAATAAATTGTGCGCCATCTTGTAGCGTGCCTTTTATTTCAAACGCAATAACACCACCAGCGGCTTTCATTTGATTACCAATAAACTTATAACCTGGGTGCGACTTAAGCCCCGGGTAATATACGGTGCTTACTTGTGGGTGAGCCTCTAGATATTGCGCTATTGTTTGTGCGCTTTGACAATGGCGCTCTATTCTAATAGCGAGTGTTTTTAGGCCTCGATTAATTAGCCATGCATCGTGTGGGCTTATGGTTGCACCAATATCTTTTAGTACGGTCATTTTAATGTGTGTTATGTGCTCAAACGATCCACATACAATACCGGCAACTACATCTCCGTGGCCGTTTAAGTACTTGGTCGCACTGTGCATTATAATGTCGATACCGTATTTTTTAGGCGATTGCAGTAGCGGCGTTAAAAAGGTGTTGTCGACCACACTAATTAAGTTGTGCTCTTTAGCAACTGCGCCAATAAGTGCCAAATCAATAACCGCCATAGTGGGGTTGATTGGCGTTTCTACAAATATCATTTTTGAATTAGGTTTGATGGCAGCGCGTAGTTCGTCCTCGTTGGTCATATCAACAAAAGTGACTTCGATTCCCCAGCGCGGCAACATATGCGAGAAAAACGCAAAGGTACAACCATATAAAGCACTTGAGGCAACAAGATGATCTCCTTGCGATAAAAAGCTCAGTACTGAGGCAGATACAGCCCCCATACCTGTTGCGGTTGCAGCTGCTGCTTCACAACTCTCTAGTTGAGCAACTTTTTGTTCAAGCTCTGTGGTTGTGGGGTTTCCTAAACGCGTATAAATATAGCCAGGTTCGTCGCCTGCAAAACGCGCAGCACCTTGTGCGGCATTTTCAAAATGAAAGGTCGAGGTTTGATACAAAGGAGAAGTAAGTGCGCCGTGCGGGTCGTTTGCTTTTTGTGGTCCGTGAATACACTGGGTGTTTATATGATGCTTGCTCATTGTAGGCTCATTTTTTTGATTATTATGTTTTTGCGATTCAACAATCAAAACGTATGCGCTTACAAACAGCAAGCATGCCGGATGCTCAGATGGCTATTTGTGTAAAAACCGTGCAGCGCACGTTTGTACACAAATATTGCCACCAGGGCGTGTTGACCTTTGCGGATTGAAATTTGTTCAATCCAAGGAAGATTAAATCGCGGCGCGAGGTTTGTAACCTAGTGGGCTCGGTAACTGCTCCTGCGTTACCCTACTGGCTTACATCCATGTAAGAATAAGTAAAACCGAGCAAAGCTTCCGCGTCCTGCTCACGCCCCTTACCTACATCCATGTAGGCAACAAAGAGTAAATAGCCCCTAGGAAGAACCCTTTGGGCAGCGCCTGTTTGGCATTAATGCTACGTTATCACCTATTTATGGGGAATAACCACACTACATAGGCTCTGCCTTGCCTAAATACCAAACAGACTGCTGCAAATTCAACCATCAAAGATAAACACGCCCTCGTATTTTACTGCGTTGACTCCGCCTTTTTACGGCTCATAATTTTACCTGCGATGCTTTGCACAGTGCCTTTTAGTAAGCTGCGTTTGTTTTCAAGCCGTGGTAATGGGCGACTAAGCTCCATTGCTTTGTAACCAATACGCGCTGTAAAAATACCGGCGCTGACCCCTTGCGCAGCTCGTCCCGAAAGCTTACCTAAAAGCTCAGCACTTAGTGCAGTTGCAGCAAGGTCAGATACAAGCTCTGCACTGCCAACAAACATTACTTGTTTTATCAACATGCGGTATAACTTTATACGGCTCGCGTAGCCAAAACCAATGCCGTAAATTTTACCAATTTGTTCAATTAACTTAGTACCACGCCAAAGCACAGCCATCATATCCACCAGCGCAAGCGGGCTTAGGGCAACTAGCAGTGCAGATTCAGTCGCAAAACGATTTATAAGCTTTTTAGCTTTGGTGTCTTGGGTTATTAATAAACTGTTGGCGTACAGCGTCATTATTTCTTTGTCGCTGTGATGCATCGCTACTTGGTTTTTAAAGGTTTCAAAGTTATCAAGCTCCTGATGTTTATTAAGCTTTTCGAGCCAAGGTAATGCACCGCCTACTTGCTCGCTGTTTAAAAGCCTGTCGGCTTCAACTCGGTGCAGTTGGTTCCGCTTTAAACTGCGCAGCATTCGGTACTCTCGCCACAATAAGCGCCCAATTAGCAGCACGCCACTTACAACCGCAGTTAAATAAACACTGCCTAAAATAATTGACTGCTCGAAAGCAAATAATAACGAGTACGCAAACTCTAAAAGCACCAGTACTATAAAACTAATAGCAAAAACACCTTTAAGCGTTTGCCACTTTGACTTTTTGTACACAGGTTCCAGATCTATTTCTGGCTCTAGTGCTTCATCTTCAAGTTCTTCGTAATCACTTTGTCCGTGCTGAATAATTTTTGCAGGTGCTAAAACGGGTTCGTTTTGCTCAATGCTTTGCGTATCTATACGACGCCCTGCTTGAAATGTTTGGTTTGACTCACTCATGTTAATTTGTCTCCTAGCAGGTACTGCATGACATGATCTAATCGAATATGTTTTAGTTGTTTATCGGGGCTCGGCATTGGAGAGAACGATAAAAACTCAAATCCCTGTGCTGGCCACTCATTTTTATTAAGCATCCGCGAGGGTGGTTGCGGCGGTAGATACGTAAGCCAATCAGGCTCGTGTAATGGTTTACCGTAAATGCAGTCAAGCGTTTGGCCTTTGTCGGTAATTTGGCGCGGTTGCGTTGCTGTAATTGACGACATGGCCATGGTTTCTATTTTTACACCATCAAACTTTAAATGATTACTTTGCTCATGCACGAGCGAATCAAGTAGCAGTGCTAAATCTTTATGGTGCTTAGCACTTATGTGATCTGATTTATTAGCTGCAAATAATATTTTGTCTATGTTGGGCTTAAATAAACGTTTAAAAAAGCCCGACTCGCCATAGTTAAAATGTGCGAGTAATTGGTTTATTACACTGCTTTGCTCTTGGAGTGTTTCGTGCCCTTCGTTTAATGCACTAAGTACATCTACAAGTACAATTTGGCGATCAAAGTGCCTAAAATGCTCATTATAAAATGGTTTTACAACTTCTTTTATATAGGCGTTAAAACGCTTAATTAAATGCGCTAAATTAGAACCCGCAACGACATCGTCACTGTTTATTTCACCCGATACCGGAAAAAACAATAACAATGGCGCGCCTTGTAGGTCGCCAGGCATTAGCATGCGCCCAGGTTGTAACATGGCAAGTTTGGTGTCTTTTTTAAGCCCGACTAACATGCTTTGATAAAGCTGAGCAATATGGGCAAGTGCGTTTTCATCAACGGGGGCGTTTAAGTCAAGTTGATCAACGGCCACTAAAAAGTCACTTGATGTGTTTACGCGCGAAGGCTGAGTTAATAACGGATATTGCTGCTCGCACCATTGAGAATAGCTTTGCTCAAGCATAGGTAAATCAAGGAGCCATTCACCCGGGTAGTCAATAATATCTAAATAAAGCGTTGATTGCGGCGAAAAGTGCCCACGCAGCCCTGCATTACTTTGATACTTTATTGCCAAGCGCAGCGTATTAATACGCTCGGTAGATGCAGGCCATGTAGGCATCCCATCGCTGGGTAATAAAGTATTGAGTGCTCGAGGGTAATTAAACGTAGGGACTTTTAACGCCTCTTGCGGCACAACTTTAGTGGCCACATGGCGGTGCTCGCGCATTACATCAAAAAAAGGTAAGTTTTTATCGTCCGCTTGGGTTGTTAAGTGTTTAACAAGCGCGGTAATAAAGGCAGTTTTACCACTACCACTTAGGCCAGTTACGGCAAGCTTTACGTGTTGGTCTAAACTGCGATGAAGGGCTTTTTGTGCTTTGCCTTTAATGCTTTTAAAGGTCTTTTTTGCAAATGATTGGCTCATAAAGTGTCTTGCACCTAATTTGCCGTAATTTATCACGCTGCAAATAAGGTGCTATTAAATCCTTTAAAGTTTGTTAATTTCACGGCTCACCGTAAACTCGCTTGAAGTTACATGGCGCTCCATATCTTGAAGGCGAGTATCTACACGCGTTAAACGCTCTTTTAAATCTTGCAATGCGCGGCGCGGCGGCTCGCCTTTTTGCCATACTTTAAATTTTACTTCTAGCGGATCATCAGTTTTAGTTGAGCTTTTTGTTTGCGCTGTTGCGGGCTCTTTTTTATCTAAAATGAACCAGGCTGCAATATACGCTACCACAAATAATGGGCCACCCGTTAGCAGTACCGCACTAACAAATATAATGCGAACTAACCATAACTCCATATTAAAGTAGTCACTTAATCCCGCACATACACCGGCTATTTTACCGCGTTGTGGGTCTCTTAATAATTCGCGTTTGGCACTCATACTTTGCGTCTCCATTGTGGTGACTCTTGATCAAGCAATGCTTCAAGTGTTTCTAATCGATCAGCCATTTTTTCAGCTTTGTGTGCAAGCTCAAGTAATTGGCGATGTTCGTGCTCACTTAAACCTTGGCTTACTTGTTTCTTGCTACGGTAGTGCAAAATTAGCCACAGCGGAGCAACAAAAATCATAAACAAGATAAATGGTGCAACTAATATCTCTGGATCAAACATAATCCTCTCCTGACAATCCGTTTTGATGTTTTTAAGCTGGGGCACAAGGGCCCCATATATTTTTATATGTAATTATTTATCAGCTAACTTCTTTTTAAGTTCGGCTAGCTCATCATCTATCTTTTCATTTTTTTGTAGATTAGCAATTTCATCCGCTAACGTCTTTTTACCTAAATCGTACGACTCAATTTGAGATTCTAGTCCATCAATTTTGGTTTCGTAACGTTCAAAGCGGTTAAGTGCTTCTTCTACTTTTGAGCTATCAAGTGTCTTTTTCACTTCAAGGCGCGACTCAGCCGAACGTTGGCGAAGTATAATCGCTTTTTGACGAGATTTAGCATCTGCTAGCTTTTCTTGTAGCGTCGTTACTTCTTGCTGTAATTTCTCAATATGAGACTCTACATGTTCAAGCTCACTCGCTACTGAAGCAACTGCATCTGCCGACTTTTGCTTTTCAAGTAAGGCTGAACGCGCTAAATCGTCGCGGTCTTTACTTAAAGCCAGTTCGGCTTTATCTTGCCAATCACTTACCTGCGCTTTAAGTGTATCTAAGCGGCGTACAATTTCTTTTTTCTCAGCCAATGTTTTAGCTGATGTAGAACGTACTTCAACAAGCGTATCTTCCATTTCTTGAATAATCAGACGAACCATTTTTTCTGGGTCTTCTGCTTTATCTAAAATGGCGTTGATATTAGAATTAACAATATCTGCAAAACGTGAAAAAATTCCCATAACATTTACCTCTGTAATTAAAACTTAGTTAGTCTGCTATAACTAGTATCAATATGCTTGCCAACTTTTTAAAAGTTAAAATACACTTTATTTTCATTACGTTAAACTAAATATACAAATTTCTTTAGTTATCCCTAATTATGAAATACACTAACTGTTAGTAAAAATGACCAAGAGTTAGGAAATATGAGCCAATATCGCCAACAGGATAATTTACTCGGCCAATCAGATAGCTTTCTGTCTGTATTAGATCAGGTATCGCAACTGGCTAATTTAGATAAACCGGTACTTATTATTGGTGAACGCGGCACAGGTAAAGAGCTAATAGCAGCACGCTTACACTTTTTATCAAAACGCTGGGATCAAAACTACGTAAAGCTTAACTGTGCAGCGCTTAACGAAAACCTACTCGAAAGTGAGTTATTTGGCCACGAAAGCGGTGCTTTTACGGGGGCAAGTAAACGTCACGAAGGTCGTTTTGAACGCGCTAACAGCGGCACACTGTTTTTAGATGAATTAGCTAATACCTCAGCTATGGTACAAGAAAAACTGCTGCGCGTTATAGAATACGGTGAGTTTGAACGTGTTGGAGGCAAACAAACTGTAAAAGTAGATACCCGCTTAGTGTGTGCGACAAACGAAGATCTTCCTTATTTGGCCGAGCAAGGTGAATTTAGAAGTGATTTACTCGATCGCCTTGCCTTTGATGTAATTACCCTACCACCACTGCGCGAACGCCAAGACGATATTATGCTTCTTGCTGAGCAGTTTGCGATGAACATGGCGCGCGATTTAGAGTGGGAACTGTTTAGCGGCTTTACCCGAAGCGCAACAGAAACACTGCTTAGTTATGATTGGCCTGGTAATATTCGTGAACTTAAAAATGTGGTTGAACGCAGTTTGTATCGCCACGGTAGTGAACATATTCCCGTTCACCAGATTATTTTAGACCCATTCGATAGCCCATTTAGACCAAAAGCGCGTATTAAAGCACCTGTAGCGGCTCAAACGGTTAATGCAGAGCCTATTGTTGTTACGCCGCCGGTTACTCAAGCAAGCAATGATTCAGCCGTTGATATTCAATTTCCGTGCAGCTTAAAAGAGCATTCAAACGACTTTGAAATAAATATGATTAATAAAGCACTCGAACATAGCCAATTTAATCAAAAGAAAACTGCAGAAGTACTTGGTTTAACGTATCATCAATTACGTGGTTATCTTAAAAAATACAACTTGTTGGATCAACAATAGTCAGAGGTTATGCGGGTGCATAAATTATTACTTGTTTTGCTTACCACCACTTTAGTTGGTTGCCTTGATAGCAAAGAAGAAATCATAGAAGAAAAAAACCAAGGCTTAGTTTATTGCGCTGAAGCTAACCCTGTGTCGTTTAATCCGCAAGTCACGACCACCGGTTCAACTATTGATATAATTGCTAACCAATTATACGACCGCTTAATTAGCATTGACCCTGTTACGGCAGAGTTTCAAAGTGAGCTGGCGACCGATTGGAAAATTAGCAAAGATGGTAAATCGGTTACCTTTACCCTGCGTAAAGATGTAAAGTTTCATACAACTTCTTATTTTACCCCATCGCGGGACTTTAACGCCGACGACGTTATATTCACCTTTAGCCGATTATTCGATGTATATAATCCATATCACTTTGTGGGCGATGCCGATTACCCGTATTTTCAAAGTGTAGGAATTGATCAACTTATTCGCAAAATTGTGCGCGTGTCTGACTACCAAGTCCGTTTTGAATTGTTTAATCCTGAAAGTAGTTTTTTAGCTAATATGGCTACCGACTTTGCCGTGGTGCTTTCAGAAGAATACGCCATGAAACTTAAGAAAAATAATCAAAAGAACTTATTTGATCAGTACCCTATTGGCACCGGCCCGTATATTTATAAAGAATACCGCCGAGATCATCTTGTGCGCTTTTACCGTAACCCACTTTATTGGAAGCATGACGTTGCACTTGAGCAATTGGTTTACGATATAACCCCTAACGGCACTACGCGCATAGCAAAAATGCTGACTAAAGAGTGCGATGTAACGGCTCATCCAAGTAGTGCGCAATTGAGCATTTTAGCGCAACGTGATGATATAAACGTCGAAAAAGAAACAAACTTAAACATAGGTTATTGGGCATTTAATACAGAGCGTGCTCCGTTTGACGACTTACGCGTACGCCAAGCGCTTGCGCACGCAATAGATGTAGATAAAATAATGCAGGCGGTTTATTACGGTAACGGTACTCGCGCACAATCTATTTTGCCGCCAACCTCTTGGGCATTTGAGCCACAAGAAGATATACCTACGTTTGATCCAGAACTTGCTAAAAAATTACTTATTGAAGCAGGGTTGCCTAATGGCTTTGATATGACGATATGGGCTATGCCTGTGAGTCGTATTTATAATCCCAACGCACGTAAAATGGCTGAGCTTATGCAAAGTGATTTACGCAAAGTAGGCGTTAACGTCAGTATTGTAGAATATGAGTGGAATACGTTTATTCAACGTATTGGCGAGCATAGGCACGACAGTGTATTACTTGGTTGGGCCGCAGATACACCCGACCCTGATAACTTTTTTAGCCCGCTGCTGAGTTGCACCGCTACTTTTAGTGGCAAAAACCCTGCAAACTGGTGTAATCCCCAATTTGATTTATTGCTTACTAAAGCACTAGACACCACTGATTTAAACAAACGTAAAAAATACTACGAAGATGCACAAAGCTTAATTATTAAAGAGTTGCCGTTATTACCAATTGCTCATGGCTTGCGCTTTCAAGCAAGTAGCGCTGATGTGGAAGGCATAACACTTGGCCCGTTTGGTGCTATTTCGCTTGCTAATGCGAGGAAAAAATAATGATCTTAGATTATATTTTACGTCGCCTTGGTTTGTTCTTTTTTATGATACTAATGCTCAGCGTATTTACGTTTTCACTGGCGTATTTATTTCCCGGTGATCCGCTAAGTAATTTAAGTGGCATACCAAGTGGTAACTTTGCACAGCATAGTGAGCTTGAGGATAAATATTTATACAACAGCAATTACTTTATGCAATACATTGCCTTTTTAGGGAGAATATTTCAAGGCGATTGGGGGCTTTCATTTGCCTCTGGTAACAGCGTGTTTAGCCATATTATTGACTTACTACCGGCTACTTTAGAGCTAAGCGTATATGCATTAATTGTATCGGTTGTTATTGGTGTACCTACTGGCATTTTAGGCTCTGGCTATCATAAACGCTGGCCCGACAAACTTATAAACTCTGTCACTATGGTAGGTTATTCAATGCCTGTGTTTTGGCTCGCATTGTTGTTAATAATGGTTTTTTCATTAAAGCTTGGCTGGTTTCCTATGTCGGGCAGAATGGGCCTCCTTTACGAAATACCCGCCAGTACAGGGTTTATATTAATTGATATTGCTCTAGCTGGATTTCCATATAAAGGGATGGCCTTTGTTGATGCGCTGCGTCATTTAACACTCCCTACTATTGTATTGGCCATGTATCCAACCACGGTATTAGTGCGCTTTACTCGCGAGTCTATGCTTAAGGTAATGGATCAAAACTTTATTAAAACAGCTAGGGCAAAAGGCCTTAACCGCCGTCAACTTATCATGCACCATGCACTGCGTAATGCTCTACTACCGGTAATTAAGCAAATTGGTTTGCAATTTAGCACCTTGATAACACTTGCGATGATTACTGAAGTTATTTTTTCTTGGCCGGGTATTGGCCGATGGTTAATCGATAGTATTTATCAGCGCGACTTTCCTGCAATTCAAGGCGGATTAATGGCGGTGTCTTTATTTGTTATTTTAGCCTCTATTACAGCTGAGCTTACTTACACTTTATTCGATCCACTCTCGCGGAATCAGGCCCATGGCAAAGTTTAATTTATTTTCTGAAGAGTCGAATAAATCGCCACTTGCGCGATTTTGGCGCAAATTTAAAAACAATCACCCAGCTTTGGTTGGTTTATGGATATTTATGGCGTTTGCATTATTGGCCGCCACAGCTCCTTTTTTAGCGCCCTATGGCGTAAACCAACAGCATAGTGATGCACTACTCATACCGCCCTCATGGCGAGAAATGGGCGATGTACGCTTTATTTTAGGCACCGATGATTTAGGCCGTGATGTACTCTCGCGCTTAATGAATGGTGCAACATATACGTTTGGACTTTCTGTTGTAGCTGCCCTAATCACGACCCTGTTTGGTGTATTAGTGGGGACTTTTGCAGGGATTAGTAAAGGGTTGCGTTCAAGCTTTTTAAATCATTTACTTGATATAACACTTTCTATTCCTTCTTTGTTATTGGCCATAATAATAATCGCCATACTCGGTCCTGGTTTAATGAATACCGTATGGGCAATTATTTTAGCGTTACTACCGCAATTTATTCACTCGGTGCGCAACCTAATTGTTGATGAATTAAGTAAAGATTACATTACTGCGTTTAGACTCGATGGCGCATCTAATTGGCATATAATATCGCGTGGTATTTTCCCTAATATTTATGAGCATATTGTGGTTATATTCACGATGGCGCTTTCTACTGCGATATTAGATATTTCAGCACTGGGATTTTTAAAATTAGGGGCTCAGCCACCAACGACCGAATGGGGCGCAATATTAGCCGAAAATCTAGGCCTTATTTATTTAGCGCCGTGGACTGTAGCGCTACCTGGTGTACTGTTATTTTTAGCCGTGTTATCTACTAATTTAGTAGGCGATGGCCTGCGACAAGTGCTAAAAGCACGTAAGGCTGATTAAATGCAATTACTCGATGTTCGTAACTTAACAATTGAACTACGTACCTCTGAAACTGTAATTAGAGCTGTAGACAGAGTGAGCTTTAGCTTAAAAGAAGGTGAAGTACATGCGCTTGTGGGCGAGTCTGGCTCTGGCAAAAGCTTAATAGCAAAAGCGATTATTGGTGTATTAAACGAGCGCTGGGATATTACTGCCGACCGTATTCATTGGCGCGGCGTAGACTTAATGCGTTTAAGCCCAGAGAAACGCCGTAAAATAGTAAGCCAAGATATAGCGATGATCTATCAAGACCCAAGTCGCTGCCTTGACCCAACCGCTAAAATATTTGACCAAATTGCCGAAACACTCCCAGAGGTCGCAACTAAAGGTTTCTTTTTAAAACGCAACCGAGAGAGAAAAGACAGAGTAAAAGCGCTTATTCATAAGGTGGGTATTAAAAACCACGAAGCGGTACTAAGTAGTTACCCTCATGAGCTCTCTGAAGGCGTATGTCAAAAAGTAATGATTGCGATGGCCATTGCTCGCACGCCTAAACTTTTAATCGCTGATGAGCCCACTACAGCGCTTGAGAGCACAACTCGCGCACAAGTATTTAGGTTACTAAAAAGCTTAAATCAACTTAAAAACATGTCTATTTTGATGATCTCTCATGAACTGGAAGAGATTGCACATTGGTCGCATGGCATTCATGTCTTATATTGCGGGCAAATGGTTGAAGCAGGCCCAACCCATGAAATATTTAAACAGCCTCGCCATCCATACACGCAAGCATTACTAAAAAGCTTGCCAGACTACGAGCAAGGCTTAGCACATAAAGAACCTTTTTATGCGCTTAAAGGGACTATCCCTACCCTGCAACATTTGCCCATTGGCTGTCGCCTTGGGCCGCGTTGTCCGCAAGCACAAAAAGCCTGTGTGGTTACACCAGCCCTAACTAAGCATCATGGCCATAGTTATGCGTGTCACTTCCCGTTAATTAAGGACATGAAGTAATGCAACCACTGTTAAAAGTACAAGCACTTTGTAAAACCTTTAATGTGCGAGCTGGGCTTTTTTCACGTAAAAAGTTTGAAGTCCTTAAAAACATTTCATTTTGCGTAGGTAAAGGTGAAAGCATTGCCATAATTGGCGAAACAGGCGCAGGTAAAAGTACGTTGGCAAAACTACTTTCAGGAGCTGATAGCGCTGATAGCGGGCAAATTTTGCTCGAGAATAATATTATCGAAGATAATGGCGTACGCGATAATCAATGTCGCCATATTCGTATGATTTTTCAAGATTCAGCTGCATCGCTCAACCCGGGGTTAACCATTGGCGAAATGCTTGATGATTGCCTGCAATATAATACTGAGCTTGATGCTAGTGAACGCACTGAAAAGATTGATGCAACGCTTTCTAAGGTGGGTTTGTTAATTGATCATAAACACTACTACCCGCATATGTTTAGTGTGGGGCAGCTACAGCGTGTAGCGTTTTCTCGTGCATTAATTTTAGATCCTAAGGTGATTGTACTTGATGAAGCTGTTTCATCTTTAGATCCCTCTATACGGGCGCAAATAGTAAACTTGTTACTTAAGCTGCAGCGCGATACAGGCCTTACGTATGTGATGATCACTCATCATTTAAGTTTAGTACGTCACATTAGTGATTTTGTAGTTGTACTTGATAAAGGCGAAGTGGTTGAATACGGTCCTACTGAAGATGTTTTTCAAAACCCTCAATCAAAAGTAACGCAGCGTTTATTAAGCTGCTAAAGCAGATTATAAATACCTAACTTTTTTGTAAGGTAACCGTATTTAACTAGGTCTTCTTGTTAATTGTATTTAATTAACAAGAGATCTCATGCTTAAACAAAAGTTACTACTTAGCCTTTCCCCATTACTCCTTCTATCAGCCTCAGCTATTGCTGATACAAATTGGGTTGGTGGCGTTGATCATTTAGGTTTAACCGTATCAAACTTAGATGCATCCAAAGCATTTTTTACTGATGTACTTGGCTTTAAAACGCTAGGGAATGACCCAGTCTATCCTGCTTATTTTTTATCAAACAATAAAATAACCATTACATTATGGCGCGTGAAAAACGATGCAAAACGTGTGGAGTTTAATCGAGCAGAAAATGTGGGCTTACACCATTTAGCACTCAGTGTTGAAAGTATCAAAAAGTTAAGCGAGCTACATGAACACTTAAAAATGCAAAATAATATTATTATAGAGTTTGCACCCGAAAACTTAGGTAGCGGCCCAACCCAACATATGATGATAAGAGAGCCTAGCGGCAATCGGATTGAGTTTATTGCCAGAGGTAATTAAAAGACAATAAAAAAGGCGCTTTAAAAGCGCCTTTCTTTATGAGCTAAAATTAATTACTCAACAGTTTGTGTAGCCGTTGGTAAGTTAAGCTCAGCATTGGCTTTAAGCGCTTCAATAAATACCATGTAGTTTTTATTAGCTTGCGCCATAGTAATGCTTTGTTTTGCTTGAGGGTCAATATTAGCTGCAACTTGTGCATCTGTTACCGACTTAAGCGCAACAATTGCTGCATCACCATTATTTAAATTAACAAGCTCAACTATCGCAGAGTCTGCTGGGTGAGCCATTTTGAATGCTTGAGTCACAATAGCAGGTGAAACAGTATAGCTTTGACGTGTTAACTGCGCTTCTTGACGAACAGTTAAGCTTTGCTCACTCGCTACATCATTTAAGCTCTTACCTGCTTGTACTTCTGCAAATAAGCTACGCGCTTTTTCTTTAGCAAGCTCTGATGATTTTTCATTAACTAAACGCGCTTTAATTTGCTCGCTTACTTCATCCAGCGGTTTAGTAGCAGCAGCTTTATGCTCGTTAATACGAACAATAATTGCATGCTCATCGCCAAGCTCAATAACTTCAGAATTTACTTTATCTTCAAGTAAATCAACTGATGTTAGTGCTGTGACAACTGCAGGGCTGTTTAACGGCTCTGGTAGAGCATTAAGTGCTAAAAGAGGTGTAGATTTAACTTCCACTTCAGCAACTTCTGCAGCATCATCTAAGCGATCTGAAATTTCAAATGCAAGTGCACCCATTTCAGTTTGCTTTTCGTAAAATGCATCAATTTTTTCAGCTTGTTCTAATTCAGCACGTAAGTCAGCTTTAACATCGTCATACGCTTTAACTTGTTGTGGTTGAATGTCAGTAAGTTTAATTATGTGATAACCAAACTCAGAAGTAACAACGTCAGAAATATCACCTTTATTTTCAAGCGCGAAAGCCGCGTCTTCAAATGCAGGGTCCATTACATCACGCTCAATCCACTCAAGATCGCCGCCCATTTCGCCACTAACGATATCGTCAGACGATGATTGTGCTAACTCAGCAAAGTCTGCACCTTGCTCTAGCTGTGCATGAAGAGCATTGGCTTTTTCTTTTGCTGCATCATCGTCTTCACTGTTATCAATTAAGATATGTGATACGCGACGCTTTTCTGGCTCAACGTATTGTGCTTTGTTTTGCTCATAATACGCTTTAACGTCATCCTCGGTTACCGATTCAACATTGATATCTGCTGCTTTAAGCTCAATGTAACTTACTGAGATAAGCTCTGGAGATAAAAATTGAGATGCGTTTAAGTCGTAGTAATCAGATACTTCTTGATCTGATACTTCAACATTCGCGGCAAGTGCCTCTTTGTTTACAACTACGTAATCAATACTACGAGTTTGCTGCTGAAGAGCAATTGCGCTTTTCAGCTCGCTCTCTAGAGCAAAGTCTGTACCTGCAACAGCAGATACTACCTGGCTGCGTGTCATATCTTTACGTAAATATTCACGAAAAGCATCTGGTTGAAAATTCATTTGACGAATTACTTGTAGGTAACGGTCGTTATTAAATTTTTCACCAATTTGAAAGTACGGTAATTCTAAAATTGTTTTACGTACACTTTCGTCGCTTACGCGAAGACCTAAATCAGCCGCTAGCTGTGATTGCAATTCTTGTTGTACTAAGCGGTCAACTACACCTTGACGAATTTGTGCCATGTAATTTGGATCAGCTGCAATTTGTGTAAAGTATTCACCAAATTGTTGCTCTAAACGGCTACGTTCATTTTGGTAAGCACGGTTAAAATCGGTTTGACTAATTTTAATTCCATTTACTTCAGCAACGGGTTGTTCTGTGGTTTGACCTAAGTAACTACCGATCCCTGCTAAGGCAAAAGATAAAATCACCGCGCCTAAAATTATTTTGGCTACAGGTCCTTGCGAACCTTCTCTGATTTTCTCAAGCATTTGTTTATCTCTTTTTGATCAAGGTATTTTACCTTGTCACATGTAAAAAAAGCGTATCTTACCAGATACGCTTTTTCACTTGAAGTAACTGGCGGAAAAGTTACTTAACTCATCTGTTGTGGTGAATCAGTAACTTTACACTCGCCATAACTAATGTGTTTAAAACAGTGATTAGTTTACTGCGTCTTTAAGCGCTTTACCGGCTTTGAAAGCTGGAATAGTTGCAGCAGCAATTTGGATAGTTTCACCAGTTTGCGGGTTACGGCCTGAACGTGCAGCACGTTCACGTACTGAGAAAGTACCAAAACCTACAAGTGCAACTGAGTCGCCATCTTTTAGCGCGCCAGATACAGATTCGATGAATGAATCTAGTGCACGACCTGCAGCCGCTTTAGAAATGTCAGCATCAGCTGCGATTTGATCGATTAATTGAGATTTATTCACAATATCATCCTCTTTCATTGTTATTATCAAGAGCGATGGTTTTTTAAACTAACATCACTTTTTTGAAAATTTTAGAGCAAACTTTTAATGCCCACATGATTATATTTTTCTTAAGCCTAGGCCCCGTAAGGGCTAGGCTTGAAAACCAGTGCTTAACTTATCATACCGTTTAGATTTGAAAAGCCCTAAAAAGCACTTTTTTTATGTTTTTTCTTGGTTTTTAGGTGTTTCGACCGAAAAACTCTCAACAGGATGCACTAAAGCAAGCTTTAACACCTCGTCAATCCAAGTAACTGGGTGAATATCAAGACCTGCCAGCACGTTGTCTGGTATCTCTTTTAAGTCACGTTCGTTAATTTTTGGAATGATCACTGTTTTAATTCCACCACGATGCGCCGCTAATAACTTCTCTTTTAAACCACCAATAGGAAGTACTTCACCGCGTAGTGTAATTTCACCTGTCATTGCAACATCTGCTCGTACAGGATTACCCGTTAAGCTAGATACAAGACCCGTTACCATTGCTGCGCCCGCACTAGGACCATCTTTTGGTGTTGCGCCCTCAGGTACGTGTACGTGAATATCACGCTTTTCGTAAAAGTCGCTGTTAATACGGAAAGTATCTGCTCGATTACGCACAACCGTCATTGCCGCTTGAATCGACTCTTGCATTACATCGCCAAGAGAACCGGTGTAACTTAACTTGCCTTTACCTGGCACTGCCGCACATTCAATTGTTAGCAAATCACCGCCAACTTCTGTCCATGCTAAGCCTGTAACTTGACCAATACGGTCGCCATCTTCAGCTTTGCCATAGTCAAAGCGCTGCACACCTAAAAAGTCTTCTAGGTTATCTTGATTGATGGTCACTATTTTAGTGTCTTTTTCAAGTAAGATATTTTTAACGGCTTTACGGCATAGTTTCGAAATTTCGCGCTCTAGGTTACGTACACCCGCTTCACGTGTGTAATAACGAATAATGCCAATAATTGCGCTGTCTTCGATAACTATTTCAGACTCTTTTAAGCCGTTACGTTTAACTTGTTTAGTAATTAAGTGCTCTTTTGCAATGTTTAGCTTTTCATCTTCGGTGTAACCCGACAAGCGAATAACTTCCATACGATCTAATAATGGACCAGGAATGTTAAAGCTGTTTGATGTTGCTACAAACATAACGTCAGATAAATCGTAATCGACTTCAAGATAGTGATCGGCAAAATGACTGTTTTGTTCCGGATCAAGCACCTCTAACAATGCTGATGCTGGGTCGCCGCGCATATCCGATGACATTTTATCGATTTCATCTAATAAGAATAATGGGTTTTTAACGCCCACTTTTGTCATGTTTTGAATTAGCTTACCTGGCATTGAACCTATGTATGTACGACGATGACCGCGAATCTCAGCTTCATCACGTACGCCGCCAAGCGCCATACGAACATACTTACGACCAGTCGAACGTGCAATAGATTGCCCAAGTGATGTTTTACCAACACCTGGTGGTCCAACTAAACATAAAATTGGCCCTTTGAGCTTATTAGTACGCTGTTGTACTGCGAGGTACTCAATAATGCGTTCTTTTACTTTATCTAAGCCGTGGTGATCGCTATCAAGAATTTTTTGTGCGCCTGCTAAGTCTTTTTTCACTTTAGAGCGTTTTTTCCATGGCACATTAATTAATGTATCTATGTATGAACGCACTACAGTCGCTTCTGCAGACATTGGCGACATCATTTTAAGCTTATTGAGCTCTGTAGTTGCCTTTTCTTTAGCTTCATCAGGCATGCCAGAATCTTCAATACGCTTTTTAAGCGCTTCAAATTCATCAGGCACATCATCAAGCTCACCAAGTTCTTTTTGAATGGCTTTCATTTGCTCATTGAGGTAATACTCGCGCTGAGATTTTTCCATCTGCTTTTTAACGCGGGTACGAATTTTCTTCTCAACTTGCAATAAGTCTATTTCGCCTTCCATTAGTGCCATTAAATATTCAAGACGTTCTGTGACACTTGAAATTTCGAGCACTTTTTGTTTTTCAGGTACTTTAAGCGGCATATGCGCTGCCATTGTGTCGGCAAGACGTGCTGGCTCATCAATACCTGAAACCGAAGTTAGTACTTCAGGTGGAATTTTTTTATTTAGCTTTACATAGCCTTCAAACTGGCTAATTGCGCTTCGGATAAAAATATCTTGCTCTTGTTCATCTACAGAATCAGATTCAATAAATTGAGCATTAGCGACAAAAAAGTCATCGTTATCTACAAATTCTTCAATTTGTGCGCGCTGTGTACCTTCGACTAAAACTTTAACTGTACCGTCTGGTAATTTTAATAACTGAAGTACAGTGGCAATAGTACCGATACGATAAATATCATCTTGCTCTGGTTCATCTACAGTTGCATCTTTTTGTGCAACCAAGAAAATTTGTTTGTCTTTGTCCATTGCCGCTTCTAGGCATTTTATTGATTTTTCACGGCCAACAAAAAGCGGGATCACCATGTGCGGGTATACCACAACATCGCGCAGTGCAAGGACTGGGATTTCGACTCGGTCGGTTCTCTCAAGCGTCATTATAGTTTCTCTTCGCACTTCATTTATTTTAAAGATTACTCAAGTATATGGGGATAACCTAATTAAAGTTCAACAATTTTCCCTAACTCGATTAAATTAATTATAAAAAAAGGAGCCTAAGGCTCCTTTTTCCATTCAAATAGCTTAAAAACTATTCTGATGCAGCTTTATCTTGTTTATTATTTTCATAAATCAAGATTGGATCTGACTCACCTTTAATAACGGTTTCATCAATAACTACTTTGCTTACATCATCCATTGAAGGAAGCTCGTACATAGTATCAAGTAGTACACCTTCAACAATTGAACGAAGACCACGTGCGCCTGTTTTACGCTCCATTGCTTTGTGGGCAATTGCAGCTAAGGCATCATCGCGAAACTCAAGTTCAACGTCTTCCATACCAAACAATACTGAAAACTGTTTAGTAATCGCGTTTTTAGGTTCACTCAATATTTGTACAAGAGCTGCTTCATCAAGTTCTGTTAGCGTAGCCACTACCGGCAAACGACCTATAAACTCAGGAATTAAGCCATATTTAACTAAATCTTCTGGCTCTACATCTTTAAATGTTTCACTTAAAGAACGACTCGCCGCAGACTCTTTTACGCTAACGCCAAAACCGATACCGGTGTTTTTATGGCTACGTTGCTCAATTACTTTATCTAGGCCTGAAAATGCACCACCACAAATAAACAAGATTTTAGATGTATCTACTTGTAAAAACTCTTGCTGTGGATGTTTACGACCACCTTGCGGTGGAACAGAAGCAACGGTGCCTTCAATCAGTTTAAGTAGCGCCTGTTGAACGCCCTCGCCTGATACGTCACGCGTAATTGAAGGATTATCTGATTTACGAGAAATCTTGTCAATTTCATCGATGTAGACAATACCGCGCTGTGCTTTTTCAACATCGTAATCGCACTTTTGTAAAAGCTTTTGAATGATGTTTTCAACATCTTCACCTACATAACCTGCTTCGGTTAATGTAGTGGCATCGGCCATAGTAAACGGCACGTCAAGTAGGCGCGCTAATGTTTCTGCAAGTAATGTTTTACCACTACCTGTTGGGCCGATAAGCAAAATATTACTTTTACTTAATTCAATGTCTTGCTTAGTCGATTGGTTACGTAGGCGTTTATAATGGTTATAAACGGCAACAGACAATACTTTTTTAGCATGGTCTTGACCAATAACATAATCGTCTAAGTGTTTACGAATTTCTTTTGGTACAGGTAGTTTGTCAGACGTATCATGCTTAGGAGCAATGTCTTTGATCTCTTCCCTGATAATATCGTTACACAACTCTACACATTCATCACAAACGTATACTGAAGGGCCTGCAATTAATTTACGCACTTCGTGTTGGCTTTTGCCACAAAAAGAGCAGTATAACAATTTATTACTTTTGTCGCCGTCTGTAGGAGTGTCAGACATTCAGCTACCTCATTTTATTACGTTGGCCACCAAAACTATTGGCGGCTATTTCAATACGCTTTAACTATACCAAAATTTATTGGTTTTCGCATAGTAACTCAAAGTGGCAAACAGGTAGTCCTGCTTACCAAGCGCTTACTTTTTGTCGCGATTTGTAAACACAGAGTCTACCAAGCCGTAATCTACAGCTTGCGAAGCACTCATGAAGTTATCACGATCAGTGTCTTTAGAGATAATATCCAATGGTTGGCCTGTATGCTCAGCCATTAAGCGGTTAAGCTTATCTTTAATAGACAGAATTTCTTTAGCGTGTATTTCAAAGTCAGATGCTTGACCTTGGAAACCACCTAATGGTTGGTGAATCATCACACGTGAGTTTGGTAGGCAAAAACGCTTACCTTTAGCACCAGCAGTAAGTAAAAAAGCACCCATGCTTGCAGCTTGACCTACACATATTGTACTTACATCTGGTTTGATGAAGTTCATTGTGTCGTAAATAGCCATACCCGCAGTTACTGAACCACCTGGTGAGTTGATATATAAAAAGATATCTTTATCAGGGTTCTCTGATTCTAAAAATAGCATTTGCGCTAAGATCAGATTTGCCATGTTGTCTTCAACTTGACCTGTTAAAAAGATAATACGCTCTTTTAATAATCTCGAATAAATATCATACGAGCGCTCGCCTTTTGGTGTTTGTTCAACAACCATTGGGACCAATGCATTTAGGGGATCTGTAATACCAGTATTCATACTTATTTAATTCCTTATGCGCTTATACTTATCCTTATTATAAGGAAGCATAGTTATCGTTTTTCGCAAATTTAGAGCCAAAAACTAAAATGGCCCGGGCACGCTGTATAAACAGAGTAACACGAGCCATTTAATCGTTAGCGAGAGCTTAAGTCAATGACTTATTAAGCACCTTGCTGTGGATTCATGATGTCATCAAATGCTTTTTCAACATCAGTAACAACTGCTTTAGCCAAAATAGCTTCAACAGCTTGCTCTTCCATTGCTACATTACGCATTTGCTGCATAAGTTGATCATTACCTTTGTAGTATTCTACTACTTCAGTTGGATCTTCGTATGCAGAAGCTACTGTTGCGATTAATGCTTCAACTTTAGCATCATCAACTTTGATGTCGTTAGCTTTAATCACTTCACCTAATAAAAGGCCAGTTTTTACACGTGTTACAGCTTGCTCGTGGAACAATTCAGCTGGAAGCTCTGGCATGTTTTGAGCGTCGCCGCCAAAACGTTGAGCTGCTTGCTGACGTAAAGCATCAACTTCTTGATCAACAAGTGCTTTAGGCACTTCGATTTCGTTGTTAGCTAAAAGACCTTTGATTGCTTGGTCTTTAACGCTTGCTTTAACCGCTTGGTCTAGCTCACGTGTCATGTTCTTTTTAACTTCTTCTTTAAGCGCGTCTACGCCGCCTTCGGTAACACCGAATTTAGTTGCAAACTCTTCGCTTAATTCTGGTAATTCTTGCGCTTCAACTTTTTTCACTGTGATAGTGAATTGAGCCGCTTTACCTTTTAAGTTTTCAGCGTGGTAATCATCAGGGAAAGTTACATCAGCAACTACTTCTTCGCCTGCTTTTTTACCTACGATGTTATCTTCAAAACCTGGGATCATACGACCTTGGCCAAGTTCTAATGGGAAGTCTTCAGCTTTGCCGCCTTCAAATACTTCACCGTCGATAGTACCTACGAAATCAACTGTTACACGGTCGTTTTCGCCAGCAGCTGCATCAACATCAGCCCACGCTGCGTGTTGCTTACGAAGTGTTTCTAGCATGTTAGCTAAATCTTCGTCAGTTACTGTTACTGCTGGTTTTTCAACAGTAATTTTATCTAAACCTTGAACTTCAACTTCAGGGTAAACTTCAAACGTTGCTGAGAATTCTAAATCTTTACCTGCTTCAAGTGATTTAGGAGCGAATGTAGGCGCGCCAGCTGGGTTGATTTTTTCAGAAACGATTGCTTCAATGTAATTACGTTGCATTACTTCGCCAGCAACTTCTTGACGAACTGCAGGGCCAAAACGCTTGTTAATTACAGATACTGGAACTTTACCAGCACGGAAACCATCTATACGCTGTGTTTTTGACAGTTGTTGTAGGCGTTTTTTTACTTCGGTCTCAACGTTCTCTGAAGGAACGGTGATAGTTATACGGCGCTCAAGGCCTTGGGTCGTCTCAACAGAAACTTGCATGATTTACCTCAATATTCAATTTTGGCGACTGTTCGCCTTCCTTTACAAACAAAGTGTTCTGCATGAGTCTTGATAAAGTTTAAGCGGTTTTTCACACTTAAAAGCATCCGTCGCTACCATGAGACACCATTGCTGCTTTGCCCTTCGGGCACTATGTTAAACAATAGACGCGGCATTATAACCTAATATTTATGATAGTCGAGTATAGGGGGCAATTATTTGGACTAGATAAGGGACTATAAAGACTAACTGAATAAAAAACAGGCTAACTACGGACTAAATAGAATAAAATAGAAATTATTTAATAGAATTATAGGCTAACAGATTTAGATTTATAACTTAGAGGAGTTTACTTATTGTTCTTATTGGATAAGAAAATGGTCGGCGATGCAGGATTTGAACCTGCGACCCCTTGGACCCAAACCAAGTGCGCTACCAAACTGCGCTAATCGCCGACATTGAAGAGTTAACTTCTTTTTTCATACTGAACACTTAAACTGAGAGTTTAAGACCATTTTAAGAAAATGGTCGGCGATGCAGGATTTGAACCTGCGACCCCTTGGACCCAAACCAAGTGCGCTACCAAACTGCGCTAATCGCCGATATTCGTTGTAAATGGGGTGACTGATGGGGCTCGAACCCACGACAACCGGAATCACAATCCGGGGCTCTACCAACTGAGCTACAATCACCGCTATATTTACATGTTTTCAAATGGTGCACCCAGAAGGATTCGAACCTTCGACCGACGCCTTAGAAGGGCGTTGCTCTATCCAGCTGAGCTATGGGCGCATCGAAAACTTCATAGTTTACCAATAAGCTATTCGATTATAAAAAATTATAAAAAATTATAAAAAAATGGTCGGCGATGCAGGATTTGAACCTGCGACCCCTTGGACCCAAACCAAGTGCGCTACCAAACTGCGCTAATCGCCGAAACTTATTATTGCTAGCGAGTGACCTCGTTGACAACGGGGTGCATAATAGTGATTTGACGGGGTTAGGTCAAACGTTTTTTTAAGAAAACCAATCAAGTGCTCATTTTTAGTGCACAATGGTTAAATATTACAATAGTCGGCTGAATTTTAAACTATTTAACAGCTCAAACGTTATATACCTTAAAAGCAACTTGGCGCTGCTATGCTTTTCTGCGAAAATAGTAGGCACATTATAAAACGAGTTAAATAAAGAGCGTATTTTTCTTTATTAGCATTTTTACCCCTATTTTATTATGCATTCGTTTTTAGAGTATCGGTATCTAGTTAATTAACCCCAATTAAAGGTCACCCATGACGGCAAACATCATTGATGGTAAGGCAATCGCAAAACAAGTACGTAGCGCTGTAGCAGAACGCGTAAGTGAACGTGTAGCAAATGGTTTACGTGCACCAGGACTTGCAGTAGTACTTGTAGGACTTGATCCAGCAAGCCAAGTTTATGTTGGTTCAAAACGTAAAGCCTGTGAAGAAGTAGGTTTTATCTCTAAATCATTTGATTTACCAGCAGACACACAAGAGCAAACTCTTTTAGATTTAATTGACGAGCTAAATAATGATGCCGAAGTTGATGGAATTTTAGTGCAGTTACCACTGCCAAAAGGTCTTGATGCTGAAAAGATTTTAGAACGAATTACCCCACATAAAGATGTTGATGGATTTCATCCATATAACATTGGTCGATTAGCACAGCGTATGCCTGCCCTTCGCCCATGTACCCCTAAAGGTATTATTACATTACTTGATTCAACGGGTGTACGTTATAAAGGGATGCATGCAGTTGTCGTTGGCGCGTCAAATATTGTTGGTCGTCCAATGTCGTTAGAGCTTTTATTAGCAGGTTGTACTACCACTGTGTGCCATAAATTTACTCAAGACTTAGAAACACATGTTCGCCGCGCTGACTTATTAGTTGTGGCTGTCGGTAAACCTGAATTTATACCGGGAGATTGGATAAAAGAAGGCGCTATTGTTATCGATGTGGGCATTAACCGCTTAGATACGGGTAAATTAGTCGGTGATGTTCAATACAGTGTGGCCGAACAAAAAGCGCATTTTATTACACCTGTACCAGGTGGCGTTGGCCCGATGACTGTCGCAAGCTTAATTGAAAACACACTTGAAGCGTGTGAAAAGTATCACAGCTAAGCTGTTAAAAAATCAAAAAAGGGTTGCCATTTGGCAACCCTTTTTTAGTTTGACCTGAATTACTTTAAACGCTTACGCTTTACGCCACGTTGTTTTACCAGCTGAATCTTCAAGTATTACACCTAACGCATTAAGCGCATCACGTGCTTCATCAGCAGCAGCCCAGTCCTTACTAGCACGTGCTTCATTACGTTTTACAATTAATGCTTCAATTGTCGCAACTTCGTCGTCATCTTGCCCACCTTGTAAAAAAGCTTCCGGTGCTTGTTGAGCAACACCTAACACTTCACCGAGGCTACGCAGTATAAACGCTAACTTGCCAGCTTGACCTGCGTCACTTTCTTTTACGCGGTTTAATTCTTTAGCAAGTTCGAACAACACAGGTAGTGCTTCTGGTGTATTAAAGTCATCATTCATTGCTTTTCTAAACTTAGCAACAAACTCATTGCCTTCTAAGTCGCACTCTACCGGTACGACATCACGAAGCGCTGTATAAATGCGTTCAAGTGATGAACGCGCTTGGTCTAAATTTTCTTGTGAGTAATTTAATTGGCTGCGATAATGCCCTGAAATTAAAAAGTAACGAACAGATTCAGCGTCGTATGCTTTTAAAACCTCACGCACAGTAAAAAAGTTATCTAACGACTTAGACATTTTTTCTTTATTTACTTGCACCATGCCAGTATGTATCCATGTATTTACATACTTGCCGTTGTTTGCACAGCACGACTGGGCAATTTCGTTTTCATGATGTGGAAACTGTAAATCAGACCCGCCACCGTGAATATCAAAATGCTCTCCTAAGTGTTTTGAGCTCATTGCCGAACATTCAATATGCCAACCAGGACGCCCTTCACCCCACGGTGATGACCATGATGGCTCACCTGCTTTGGCTTTTTTCCATAACACAAAATCAAGCGGATCGTCTTTATCTTGAGCCACTTCTACGCGAGAGCCCGATTGCAACATAGTTAAATCTTGCTGAGAAAGCGCACCATATTGCTCAAACGTTGATACATCAAACAAAACATCGCCATCAGCTGCAACATAGGCATGGCCTTTTTCAATCAAGCGCTTAACCATAACGATAATTTCATCCATATGGCTTGTAACTGTTGGTTCAACATCTGGGCGTAGCATATTTAGGCTATCAAAATCTTCATGCATCGCTTTAGTCATGCGCACAGTTAAGTCGTTTATTGACTCACCATTTTCATTTGCACGTTTAATTATTTTATCGTCGATATCTGTAATGTTACGTACATATTTTAAATCGTAACCAATATGACGTAAGTAGCGCACAATAACGTCAAAACCAACAAAAGTACGAGCGTGTCCAATATGGCAGTAATCATAAATGGTGATACCACACACATACATGTCGATTTTGCCTTCGACCATAGGTTTAAATTGCTCTTTTTGTCGCGTGAGTGTGTTGTATATATTTACCATTTACTTTGAGTCCTTGACTATTTACTTGAACAGTTATGTTACCACTTGAAAAGCCCCTGCTCTAGCGCTTTATAACAAACCAAACATCTACTTTGTTAATCTTAGCCAACTACGATAAAATAGCGCCAATATTTAAACCAGATATAGGAAAACACATGGTTGTTCTACACACCAATTTTGGTGACATCACCATTAAAATGTTTGAGCAAGAAGCTCCAAATACAGTTAAAAACTTTTTAGAGTATGCAAATGCTGATTTTTTCAACGGCACTATCTTTCATCGTGTAATCGATGGTTTTATGGTTCAAGGCGGTGGTTTTGTACCAGGTATGGAACAAAAAGAAGTTAACGACCCAATTAAAAATGAAGCTAATAATGGCCTATCTAACAAGATAGGTACTTTAGCAATGGCACGTACACCTGATCCTCATTCAGCTACAGCGCAGTTTTTCATTAACGTGAATAACAACGACTTTTTAAACCACAGTAGCGAAACATCGCAAGGCTGGGGTTACTGTGTTTTTGCTGAAGTAGTAGAAGGCATGGACGTAGTAAATAAAATAAAAGGCGTAGCAACAGGTAGTACTGGTTTTCACCAAGACGTGCCTCTTGAAGATGTGATCATCGAAAGCGTTACTGTTAGCTAATAGTAAGTTTACCCACGTAATGTGGAGTATCAGCGGGCATTTACGCAATGTGTATACGCCCGCTTTATTTATATCGAAAAGACTGACCTATGACTCGCCAAACTTACTTTATTGCAGATTTACACCTAAGCGAAAACCGCCCCGACATTAGCGCTGCATTTTTTGACTTTTTAAATACGCATATACTAAATAAAGATGTAGATGCACTTTATATTTTGGGTGATTTTTTTGAAGTATGGGTTGGAGATGACTACATTACAGCGCTGAGTGCCGATGTAGCAAAGCATTTAAGCGCCGTTAATGATGGTGGGACACCTGTTTATTTTATACATGGCAACCGTGATTTCATCATGCGCAAGCAATATGCAGACATGGCCGCAATGACTTTACTCGATGAACAAACAGTCATTGATTTATATGGTACGCCTACCGTTATTTTACATGGCGACGAAATGTGTACTCAAGATACTGAGTATCAAAAATTTCGTAAAAAAAGCCGTGGTTGGTGGTGGCCAAAATTAATGCTTGCAATGCCACTTTGGTATCGTAAAAAAATAGCGCGTAATGCCCGTGAAAAAAGTAAGTTGAGCCAAGCTGATAAACCTATCGAAATTTTAGACGTTGTAGATGAAGCCGTGCTTGCCACCTTTGCCAAACATAACGTTACTAATATGATTCATGGTCATACTCACCGCCCTAATGTTCATACCTATAAAGTTAATGAACAAACGCTTACTCGTACAGTGCTAGGTGACTGGTATACCCAAGGCTCTTATTTAGTCGTTACCCCTCAATCACAAGAATTAATTAGCACGCCTTTCGCATAATTTAAAATCCTGACTATTATTTAACTATATATTTGAATAATAGTGAGAGGTTTAATGATTAAGCTGTTAATTTTCATCGTAGTAATTGCCATTCCTACCAAAGTATTTAGCGAGCAAACATGGCAAATTGTTACTGAAAACTACCCTCCCTATTTTAGCGAAAACCTTCCTGATAACGGTTGGTTATACGAAATCACTCAATCAGCCCTTAAAACTCAAGGCATTAATAGCGAAGCCGAGTTTACGACATGGGACCGCGCCCTAAAGCTATTAGAAAAAAAGAGAAAAACAGCTATTTTAGGCGCTTTTTATTCATTAAAAAGAAATGAAGTTTTTTACTACTCTCGCCCACTTGCAGTTGCTCATTCAGGAATTTTTAAACGCAAAGAGAGGCTATTAACTTCGATGGTACAGTTCAGTCATTAACACCTTATAGTATTGGTACAGAAGACAATGCCTTTGTAAGCCAAGAGTTTACAAGAAATACTGAGCTGGCAATAACATCCACTAAAAGCCTTCCTACAAGTTTATACCTGCTACAACAAGGACGTATTGATTTGGTCGCAGGCACTAAAGAAGTAGGGAAGTATTGGCTTGAGCACAATAACGAAGTTGATTTAGATAAGAATAAAATTGAGTACTTATTGCCAGATCTTGCTTCTCATAAACTGTATTTAGTTGTCTCTAAATCAAATTACAGGGCAAAAGAGTACTTACAAAAATTTAATAGAGGGATTGATATAATAATTGAAAACGGAAGCATTGCTGAAATCATGAAAAAACACAATTTCAGCAATCAAAAAACAGCTGAATACATTAATTTTTTAAAAGAAAATTAGCTTTATGCTATTGGCAGGCCACTATGAAACTTAAAATCTTCATCCTGTGATGAAATTAATTCGGCTTCAATCTCGCCAAATTCTTTAACTCGTTCGGTAATATCAAAATCAGCAATTTCTTGCGCTAAAGTTAGATAATCTTGGTAATGACGGGCTTCAGAGCGCAGCAGCGAAATATAAAAATCACCTAAACGTTTGTCAACATGCGGCGCAAGCTTTGCGAAACGCTCACACGAACGCGCCTCAATGTAAGCGCCTACAATTAATTTATCAACAAGGGCGTTTGGCTCAAACGTTTTAACATGACGAAGCATGCCTTTTGCATAACGACATGGTGTAATGCTTTGGTACTCTACACCGTACTCGTCCATAATTTCGAGCACTTGGTAAAAATGATGCAACTCTTCTTTTATCAACAATACCATTTTATCAATTAAATCTTGTCCATATGGCGAATTAGATTTAGGAATTATTGATTTAGTTAGCTTATTTTTAGCCGCGAGATCACGCCAATTTCCTTCACGCTTATAAATAAGCGTTTCAAATGGCTTTAGCCACTCGAGTAAGGCATCACTGCCCTCTTTATCAACAGCGTATTTACGTATTAAAAACATCGCACTTTGAGCCGCTTTTAACTCACAAATTAAGTGATCGATTAAGATTACTGATAAGTTCTCTTTTTTAATTGCCTGCTCCACCCACTGCTGTGGGGTTGTACACACTAAAAAGTTATTGATCGGCTCTAAAAGTTGGCTATGTGGCACGTTGACTGCTCATTACTAAATAAATTTGATATGCCATTATTTTAACACGAAATTTTGTTTCGGATAAATCAAAGCCCTAACCTGTGCAAAAATGTTAATAGTGAGTTAACTTGACTTTGCAAAATAAGTGAACCATAACTGTACATAGACTGTATAAAAATAAACCAACCAAAACAGTAATACGTTCCTTTTATGGAGTAAGTACTATGATATTAAATCACCTCTGGGGCATTTATGCTCACCCACTTGAAGAATGGCAAACAATAGATAATCGCCATGAAAGTTTAACCTATAGTTTGTCGCATATTTTACTGATTGCTTTGTTTCCTTCAATAATGGGTTATTACTCATCTGTTTATTTAGGATGGAGTATAGGCGCAGGCGATCCTGTATTTTTAACGCACGATAGTGCGCTATTAATTGCAGTTGCAATGTATTTTGCTTTAATAGCGGGTGTTTTTGCATTAGCGTATTTGGCTCATTGGATGGCCGTTACATTTGGCTCTAAGCCTACATTTACACAAACACTTGAACTTGCAGCTTATACTGCAACACCTGTGTTTATGTCGGCGCTTGCCGCCTTTTGGCCTGTACTTTGGTTTGTAGTGTGTATTGGAATTATTGCACTAGCTTACTCGGTCTACTTACTTTATACCGGCGTACCAATACTTATGCATATTCCAGAAGAGCGTGGTTTTATTTATGCCAGCTCGGTTGTAACGTGCGGATTAATATTATTAGTTATTATTTTAGCTGTAACAGCTATGCTTTGGACAAATGGGATTGTTAGTCCAATGTTTACTTAATAAAGTTTAGCTAAAAAAGAGTCGTGTTTGATAGAAATGTTCCCTTTCTTTCCTTCGCAAAAAAGGAGCTAATTAGCTCCTTTTTTTATGTAACGACTTTTTATTAACTAATTATTAATCAGCTTCGTTTTCGTCTTGGTTGTGAATCTCTAAACTTGAAGACATCGCACTTTCGCGGGTGCTTTTTGCTGAATCGTTACGTAGCTCATCAATACGATTTAAATAGTTTTGATCAATGTCGCCTGTAATATATTGCCCATCAAATACTGAGGTTTCAAACTTAGTAATTTCAGGATTTTCTTGGCTAACCGCAGCTATTAAATCTTTTAACGATTGAAAGATTAAACCGTCAGAACCAATACTTGCATTAATATCTTCAACTTCACGTCCGTGAGCAATAAGCTCAGCTGCTGAAGGCATATCAATACCGTACACATTAGGGAAGCGTATTTCAGGCGCTGCGGATGCAAAGTAAACATTTTTAGCACCAGACTCTCGAGCCATTTCAACAATTTGTGCTGATGTTGTACCACGAACAATTGAGTCATCAACCAATAATACGTTTTTACCTTTAAACTCGCGATCAATTGCATTTAGCTTTTGACGCACTGATTTTTTACGCATCTCTTGGCCAGGCATGATAAATGTACGACCGATATAACGGTTTTTAACAAAACCTTGGCGATACGGTAAATCAAGCACACGTGCAATTTCCAGTGCTACATCGCATGAAGTTTCTGGGATTGGGATAACTACATCAATGTCTTTATCAGCCCATTCGCGTGCAATTTTTTCACCTAGTTTTGTGCCCATGTTTACGCGTGTTGCGTACACAGACATACGGTCTATTGTTGAATCAGGTCGAGCAAAATAAACAAATTCAAAAATACACGGCGAGTAAGATGCTTTATCTGCACAACTAAGTGAATGAAATTCACCTTCTTCTGTAACATATATAGCTTCACCAGGGGCAACGTCACGTACAAACTCAAAACCATCCGGTTTTAACGCAACGCTTTCTGAGGCGAACATGTACTCAGTGCCTTTTGCAGTCTCACGTTTACCAAATACAAGTGGGCGGATACCATTAGGGTCGCGAAAAGCAACAATACCGTGACCAATGATCATAGCAATTGTTGCATAACCACCGCTTACTTTATTATTTACCTCGGTTACCGCAGTAAATATATCTTCAGGGTCTAAATGCAACTTATCAGATTTACTTAGTTCATGTGCCATGATGTTGAGTAAGATTTCTGAATCAGATGTTGTATTTACATGACGACGTGCTTCTGAGAATAACTGCTCTTTTAAAGCTTCTGCATTAGTAAGGTTGCCATTATGGGCAAGTGCTATACCAAACGGTGAGTTAACATAAAAAGGCTGTGCTTCAGATGAGCTTGAAGACCCTGCTGTAGGATAGCGCACATGGCCAAGACCTATCGTACCTTGTAGTCGTTTCATATGACGAGTGTGAAAGGCATCTTTCACTAAGCCATTTGCTTTGCGTAAGCTGAACGTATTATTCTCAATGGTAATGATACCCGCGGCATCTTGACCACGGTGCTGCAAAACAGTTAAGCCATCATAAATCGCCTGATTGACAGGGGATGTTCCGACTATTCCAACGATACCACACATGTAATTTATCCTCGCCGATTAACGGTTTACTGAATTTAAAAAGCTCGAGTTGTTTTCTAGGTATGAAAAGAACCATTCAACAACAAAGCCAAATTCTGGAATCAAAATAGAATTACCCCACCAGTGCGTATTGGGTGCACCAGTAAAAGCATCAAGAAAGAAGAGTAACGCGCTCACGACCAACACGCCTCGTAGAGCACCAAACACTATGCCAAAGACACGGTCGGTACCCGATAAACCAGTACGATGTACGAGCTCACCTAAAATGTAGTTTAGTAAACCGCCTAACAGTAGCGTCGCAAAGAATAATATGGCTATGGCCGCCGCATTTCTTAAAAGGGGTTCAGAAATGGTTGTTAGGAAGGAAGCTAAATATTGGTAAAATAAGCTAGAGATGATAAAGGCGCCAGCCCATACCGCTAATGACATTGCTTCTTTTACAAAGCCACGTATTAAACCGATGATGGTAGACAATACAATGATGCCAATAATGGCGTAATCAACCCAGATCATAAGAACCAATTAGTCGCTAATTTGGGGCGCATTCTATACCCAAACATCGTTAGTATGCAAGTTTAAACGGGAGATTACTGGGTTGTGGTTAATACAAAAAATTAACATTCTAGTCTAGGTATTGTGAGATAAAGATAATGATAAAAAAAATATAAATAAATAAAAAAAGGCTTGTTATACAAGCCTTTTTAAAATTATTTTGTTACTTCGTACTGCGTAACTTTACCATTTAATTTAGTAAGCTCTTTGAGCTGAGGGAGCTGCTTTTGTAATTCACTTTTATCAAGCGAAGGACCAACAAATACTTTGGTTAATGTCCCATTTGGGGTTTTAATCGGTTTAGTAAACGTTTTAAACCCTTCAGCCTTTAATTTAGCCTGTAATGCTTTAACGTTTGCAACATGTGAAAAACTACCTAATTGAATAACATAGGCCATACTCGTTAGGTTTTCATCACTTTTACGTGGTTCAATTGGCTCTGGCTTAGCTTGAACAGGCGCTTTTGTAATTGATGTAGCTTTGGGTTCTATAGTTGCTTCAACAACTTTATCTTCCACAGCGTAATCACTCTCATCCTTCGCGCTTTGCTGCTCAAAAGCTTCATCGTCAGCTTGAATGTCTTCAATTTCATCTTGCTTTAGTGGCTCAGCATTAGCCATATTTTCATCAATTGACTCTTGAAGATCGATTGTTTTGAACTCAGGGCGGTCTGGGATCGCTTTAAAGCCTTCTTTATAATGCACTTTTTCGCCATCGAGTATATTAGGGATAAACACAATTGCTGCGATCACCACTATACTTGTTCCGACTAAGCGATTAATAAAACTTGAGTTCACCGACATCCTCTCTATTTTTTAAAGTAATTAATAGCGCCAGCAACTGTAAAAAATGAACCAAATATAATCAACATAGTATCACTTTGTTGTTCTGGTAAAATTACATTCAGTGCTTGTGCCACACTATCATAGCTATTAATAGTATTATGATGAGACAATTCGTGCAGTGCATTTTGTAAATTACTTGCAGTGTCACCTCGCGGGCCACTTAAGCTCGCTAATGACCACTCATCGACCAAGTGACTTACTTCTTTAAATACACCCGCTTTATCTTTATCAGCAAGCATAGCGGCTAATGCATGAATTTTAAAGCCTTTATCTTTATAGCTTGATAACTTATTGGCTAAATAACGCGCCGACTCAGGGTTGTGTGCTACATCGGTAAAGACTAAAGGCTCAATACTTAACTGCTGAAAGCGCCCTTCGACAACTAAATTAGCTAAACAACTTCGTATAATTGATTCACTAGGTAATAAGTTTAAAACACTTAGCGTAGTTAATGCGGTAGCTGCATTTTGACACGGTATTGCAGGCTTATCTATTTCAAGATTATGTTCTTTATATTGCCAATTAAAGCTCTCAGCATTTTCTTTAAAAATAAAGTCACTGCCCGACAACGTCATATTGGCATTAATTTCTTTGCCGTAATCAGTCATTGTGTGAGGAATATTTAAATCCCCTATAATAGCGGGCGTATTTTCACGAAAAATACCGGCTTTATCATAAGCCACTAACTCACGGGTATCACCTAAGTACTCTTTATGGTCTAAGTCTATAGTCGTGATCACGCTTGCAAAGGGAGTGACTATATTTGTGGCGTCAAAGCGCCCACCTAAACCAACCTCGAGTAATACATAATCGACGTTACAGCGTTTAAAAATTGCCAACGCACCCAAAGTACCATATTCAAAATAAGTCAGAGGAGTGTCTTTACGGCCTTGCTCAAGCTGGTGAAAAGCATCTATATGAAATTGGTCGGCCAATTCTTCCCCATTAACTCGTACACGCTCGTTATAACGAATTAAATGTGGAGATGCGTAAGTACCCACATTGAAACCTTGCGCTAGCAATAGCGACTCTAAGCAGCGTGCTGTGGTGCCCTTACCGTTTGTACCGGCAATAAGAATAATTTTACTTGGAGTGTTTAACAGGCCAATATTGTTAGCAACATTAGCAACTCGTTCTAAGCCCATAGCAATGTTAGCTGGGTGAACACTTTCTAAATAAAAAAGCCAATCATCAAGGCTTGATGATTGGCTAGGAGTTTTTTTTGTCATAGCGTGTAATCAGTAAAGCTGAAATTTACGCTACTCTATGCTCTTGTTCCGTAGAAGGCAAGTTCATAAATTTAGCTAAAATGCGTGCAAGGGTATCGCGCATTTCACGGCGGTCAATAATCATGTCAATTGCACCGTGTTCAAGCAAAAATTCACTACGCTGAAAGCCTTCAGGTAATGTTTCGCGAACAGTTTGCTCAATAACACGAGGACCCGCAAAACCAATTAATGCTTTAGGTTCTGCAACGTTAATATCGCCCAGCATAGCAAGTGATGCAGATACACCACCCATAGTTGGGTCAGTCATGACTGAAATAAACGGAAGACCTTTTTCAGTCATTTTTGCAAGTGCAGCACTTGTTTTAGCCATTTGCATAAGCGACATAAGCGCTTCTTGCATGCGTGCACCGCCTGATGCAGAAAAACAAATAAGCGGCATGTTATGCTCTAAACATTGATCAACAGCATCAACAAAGCGAGCGCCAACAACAGAAGCCATTGAACCACCCATAAACGAGAACTCAAATGCTACTGCTGCAACTGGAATACCTTTTAATCGGCCTTTCATAGCTACAAGTGCATCTTTTTCACCACTTGCTTTTTGGGCTGCACTGATACGATCAGAGTATTTTTTAGAATCTTTAAACTTAAGAATGTCTTTAGGCTCATGTTGTGTGCCAAGCTCTTGACGGTCACCTTCATCTAAAAAGTGCTCCAGGCGCTTACGGCCACTTACACGCATATGATGGTTACACTTAGGACATACGTTTAATGACTTTTCTAATTCAGCTTTATATAAAATTGAATCACACGATGTGCACTTAGCCCAAACACCTTCTGGGATTTCTTTACGACCTGATGATTTTGTCGTTTTAGGTAAGATTTTTTCTAGCCAACTCATTTGCAACTCTCTTAATGCTGTTCTGTGTCGCGAGCCTGCCAATAGCAATTAGCAGACAAATTTTTTCAATTAAAACATGAATTACACTAACGCGGTATAAAAAACTGGTCTTAGTAGTTAAAAGTGTTCATAAAAAGCACTAACGACAACCATAACTAAATTTCAGCGTCAGGTAAAAACAATGGACCTAAAGGCATTTTAGGAATATTAAACTCTTCAGGATAATCGACATCAACCAAGTATAAACCTGCAGCTTTAGCTGTAGCACTTGCTTTAGCACGCTCTTTACAATCAAGTAATTCTTTCAACCAAATAGGCTGTTGCTTATGTATGCCAATATCCATCAAGCTCCCCGTTATATTACGTACCATGTGATGTAAGAACGCATTCGCCTTAATATCAATAATAACGTAACACCCTTGGCGCTGTACCGATAAGTGATGAATAGTACGAGTTGGTGTATTCGCTTGACAATGGATCGCTCGAAAAGATGTAAAATCGTGTGTCCCGATCAAATACTGACAGGCTTCCTGCATTTTAACTTCATCTAATGGGTGATGAAAATGCGTAACCCCTTCGCTTAACACTGCTCCTCGAAAAGGAGAGTTATAAATAATATAGCGGTATCGGCGAGCGGTTGCACTAAAACGAGCATGAAAATCGACAGCAACTGGTTGTGCAAAGCGAATAGCAATATCTTTAGGCAATAAGGTATTCATACCCATTGTAAATGCGACCATGTCACGCGAAGCTTCAGTTTCAAAATGTATTATTTGACCTGTACCGTGCACACCCGCATCAGTTCGCCCCGCACATACTACTTCAACTGGGTGATTACAAATACGCGACAATGCCTTTTCTACTTCTTGTTGTACGCTATTAACATGTGATTGACGTTGCCACCCACTATAGCGTACGCCGTTGTATTCAACTCCAAGTGCTACTCGCATAATTACTGCTTTACCTACTGTGCTAATGAACACGGCATTTTATGCTATCTCTCGACGCAATAAAAGGAGGTGTGCGGTAATACCCTTTTTATTAAAAACATGAGCATTTTAATGAATCAAATAACTTAATAATTACGATGTAAATTATTCTTTTATAACAATTACATACTATAAAATCCGCTTCATTAATGCGTTGCTTTCCCTTGTTATAATTAAACTAACATCCATAAAAAAACCCTTAATTAGAATAACCAATTAAGGGTTTTTTTAACAATTTGTTATTTTAGTTTCGCTTTTAAACTAAGTGCCTCTTCTTGAACTTCTTCTGGGCCTTTGTTGATGACATCCTCAATGACCTTGAGCGCAGAATCAAAATCATCAATTTCAATATAAGCACGCGCTAAATCTAGTTTAGCTGAGTAGCCACCACTTTCAGCATCAACATCGGTTGGGTTATCACCCGCAAGTAATGCATCAAACTCACTCAAACCAACATCCATATTAACATCGGTGTAAGGTTCGTGTTCAAGTTCAGCCTCTTCACTTTCTTCTAATAATGAATCTATATCTACAAATTCATCATTATCAAGTTGCTCAATATCACTACTTTCAACAAGTGGCTCTTTTGTAGTTAATGAGTCATCTTCCTCTAAGTCTTCTTTTAGCAAGCTGTCAAAGTCGACATCAAATTCACTGCTATCCTCAGCACTTAATTCTTCAGGCTCCGCTAACTCACTAAGTAATGAATCAAAATCAGTTTGCGTCAAATTTGACATAAACTCTTCATCAAGTTCATCGTCAGAGCTAATATTAGTGCTACCTGCTTCATCTGAGTTTGTTAACTGTGCTTCGCGCTCTGCATTTGTTTGCTCTTGCTGCTCGTCTGATAACTCATCAGTTAGCGCTTGCTCTAAAATATCTTCGTCAAACTCAACATCTAAGTCAGAAAAATCGTCTTCTAAACTATCTAAATCATTATTTTCAGAAAGCGCATTTGATAAGTCTTGCTCAGCTTGGCTGGAAGCGACTCCCTGCGCCTCACCGTCTAAATCATCACCTTGTAATTCTTCGGGGGTAAATGGCAACTCACTTTCTAGTGTTTCTTGAACTTCATCAAGGTTAAGAGGTTTGGTATCCTCTTCTATACTAACTGGTTTAACAGAATCAATTCCGTCATTAATTTCTTGCAGTAAATCATCAAACGACTCGTCTTCAACCTTAGCTTCTGATTCAGAGAAGTCATTATCAATTAATAGTTCATCATCAAAATCATCTTCTAAGCTATCTAAGTTAGCATTTTCAGAAAGCGCATTTGCGAGATCTTTCTCTGTTTGACTAAGTGATACTGCATTTTCTTCACTCGGTGCATTTTCTTTAGGTTCTTGCGGCTCAAACGAAGGTTCATTCTCCAATAATGAATGATCATCATCTAATTCAAGTTCAGGATATTCATCTAACTCTTCACTTGGCGTTATAAGATCGCTATCAAGCTGCTCTTCAACTTTTGTAAGATCTGAGTCATCGTCGCCCGCTAACGGATCGTCACCAAGATCTACTTCTATTTCTTCAAGATCGTCGTCAAGCTCATCTAAAGACCAATCTGGTGTTTCTATATAGTCATCATCCGTCGCTTGTTGTAGCTCATTTAAAAGCTCATCAACGCTCTTTAAAGTATCATCTGTATATTCTTCAAGCGCATCTTCTGGATCAAGAAGCGACTCTGATGTATCTGAAAAATCATCAACCGTTACATCTATAAGTTCAGGTTCTTCTTCAAGCTCAGGTTCTTCTTTAAGCTCAGGTTCTTCTTTAAGCTCAGGTTCTTCTTCAAGCTCAGGCTCTTCTTCAAGCTCAGGCTCTTCTTCAAGCTCAGGTTCTTCTGCAAGTTCAGGCTCATTGTAAAGCTCAGGCTCTTCTTCAAGCGCAGGGGCTTCTTCAAGCGCAGGTTCTTCTTCAAGCTCTGGTTCTTCTACAAGCTCAGGTTCTTCTGCAAGTTCAGGCTCATCGTCAAGCTCAGGCTCTTCTTCAAGCTCAGGTTCTTCTTCAAGCTCAGGCTCATCGTAAAGCTCAGGCTCTTCTTCAAGCTCAGGTTCTTCTTCAAGCTCAGGCTCATCGTAAAGCTCAGGCTCTTCTTCAAGCTCAGGTTCTTCTACAAGCTCAGGCTCATCGTCTAGCTCAGGCTCTTCTTCAAGCGCAGGCTCATCGTAAAGCTCAGGCTCTTCTATAAGCTCAGGCTCTTCTTCAAGCTCAGGTTCTTCTATAAGCTCGGGCTCTTCATTTAATGATGAAGCAAGCGACTCAATATCATCAACATTTAATTCTTCTTGAGCATCTGCTAAATCCTCAACTGAGTCTGCCAATGCATTATCAATTTCTGAATCTCTTACATCTGAATTTTTTACTTCATCATCAATTAGGTTATCTATGTCGTCTAAATCAAAGTCATCGCTTTGTTCAACTAATGAATCATTTGCAGTATCAACCGCAGTCTCATCAATTAAGCTATCTATGTCGTCTAAATCAAAGTCGTCACTTTCCTCAACTAATGAATCATTTGCAGTATCAACTGCTGCCTCATCAATTAAGCTATCTATGTCGTCTAAATCAAAGTCGTCACTTTCCTCAACTAAAGAGTCATTTGCAGTATCAACTGCAGCCTCATCAATTAAGCTATCTATGTCGCCTAAATCAAAGTCGTCACTTTCCTCAACTAATGAATCATTTGCAGTATCAACTGCTGCTTCATCAATTAAGCTATCTATGTCGTCTAAATCAAAGTCGTCACTTTCCTCAACTAATGAGTCATCTGCAGTATCAACTGCTGCTTCATCAATTAAGCTATCTATGTCGTCTAAATCAAAGTCTTCACTTTCCTCAACTAATGAGTCATCTGCAGTATCGACTGCAGCCTCATCAATTAAGCTATCTATGTCGTCTAAATCAAAGTCGTCGCTTTCTTCTAGAAGTTCATCTTCGTCGAGTAACTCTGCATCAAGTGAGCCATCTACCACATCACTTTTTGGGTCATTCGCCTCATCAATTAAGCTATCTATATCGTCTAAATCAAAATCGTCGCTTGTATCAAGTTCAGCTGAAGTGTTATTTGAGGTATCTAATTCTGTTGATGTTTGATCTAATAATTCATCTATATCAAAATTATCTTCATCTGCAAGCTCTTCACTTAAAGCCGCCATTTCATCATGAGATTCTAAGCTGTCATCCTCTAAAGCTTCGCTTGTTTGCGGTGCATCAAATTCAGGTAGACTATCGTCTTCATCAAACAAGCTATCTAAATCGTCATTAGTTAGGATTTCATCATTGTTAATTGAGTCATCAGATAAGTCTAAATCTATATCTTCAGCGTTTTCATCTGAAGGTTGATCAAACCCTTGCTGCATAAAAATATCGAGCTCATCATCGTCATCGGTATTTTCATCATCAAAAACAATGTCATCGCTTAGCAAGCTTTCGAGCTCATCCTGATCAAGTAAATTTTCGTCGCCAGAAAAATCATCTAAGCCGTCGTCTAAATCATCATTAGGCAACATATCACTTTCGAGACTATCATCTAATTGAACACTCAAGTCATCTAAAGGGTCAGGTACAATTGGATCGTCATTTAAGCTTGGGCCTAAATCATCATCGCCAGCATAGGTTGGGGTTTGTGGTAAAAAGTCATCATCGTTTTGCGGCTCTTCTTGATTACTTGCTCGTTTGCGTAAAAACATAACGATTGCAAAAATAATCAGTAACCCAGGAATAAACATTAACAAGCCCAGTACTATGGGGTTTGAAAATAATGAGCCAAAATCAAATGACTCTTTTGGTATTACTTCTTGTTTTTTTTGTTGGGCAATAATCTCGTTTTGTTTAACGATGAGTTCTTTTAACTGATTTTGAATTTCGCTGTCTTGTCCTAATTGCAAACGTAAGTTTTCGAGCTCTTTAGATATTCCTGATAACTGTTTTTTAAGATTATTATTTTCAACTAAAATCTCTTCTACATTACTAACTGAGCTTTTAAACTGTTGTTGTAACTCAACAAGCTTAGTACCTTGCTCTGTTTTTATTTCATTTAATTCTTTCTGTATCTCTTTTTTAGCATCGTCTACATCAATTTTACGCGCTTGAGTTACTTTTGTTTGCGCTGAGTTAATTTCGCTTTGTGTAAGCGTGCCATTTTTTTTCTTTTCCCATAATGCATCATCTTGCTCAGAGCGTTGCTTTGCGAGCTGCGTATTTACAGCTTTTATTTCGGCTAAGGTAGGGATTTTTAAATAGGCACCATTTTGAATGTGGTTAAGATTTTGTTCTAAAAATGAATCGGGATTTTTGTTATACAAAGCCTGCATAACTTGATAAATACTGACAGAATTGTCTGGGCGCACTTTAGCTGCTATACGCCAAAGCGTATCAGTTGGTTTAATTGGCCCAATTGATCGCCCTTGCGCACCATAGTCAACGCCTTTAGGCCCCTTTAATTGGGTACTGTCCTGAGAGTAAACTGGCGTTACTATCAATGCAGACGCTAATATAATAAGTGTAGCTAAACCGCGCATGCTGATCCTTTAATATTTAAATATTAATAAAACACCTAAAACTTAAGTGCATAAATATTGTTTATTATTGCTATTATCAGCCAAATGACTGACTCGCATTTATTATTACAATCTATTTTTATTGCAAGCTCTATTCCAATTACAAACTATAAACCAGTTAGAGCGTAATATCCATCGCAACACCTTGAAAATAAATGCCTTAAAACATCTTTATAAATATTAATTTATTGAGTGTTATCAATCAGTTTTTGTATTTTTAAAATTAAACGGCAAAAATTTGACAAGCCATATAAACAAAAAGCGGCAAACAACTACTGTTTACCGCTTCAAAAGCATGTTTAGCGCAATTAACTATTACATGTAATTGGCAATAAGCTCTTCTGCAATTTGAATGCTATTAGTTGCAGCACCTTTACGAGTGTTGTCACTTACAACCCACATGTTTAATCCATGAGGATGAGAAATATCAGCACGTAATCGACCTATATACACAGTATCGTTACCACTAGCGTCAGACACTGCTGTTGGGTAGTCACCTTCATCATCAATTAGCTCGACACCAGGCGCGTCTTTTAAAAGTTGTTTAACGTGTTCAAAGTCATAAGGCATGCGCGTTTCAATATTAATTGATTCTGAGTGCCCAAAAAATACGGGAACACGTACACACGTTGGGTTCACTGCAATAGTGGTATCACCCAAAATTTTATGAGTTTCGTTTACCATTTTCATTTCTTCGCGCGTATAGCCATTATCTTCAAAGCTATCAATTTGAGGAATAACGTTAAATGCAATTTGCTTTGGAAATACTTTATTATCCATAGGGCGTGCATTCATCAAATTAGCTGTTTGCTTTGCAAGTTCATCAACCGCGTCTTTACCTGCACCCGATACAGCTTGGTAAGTAGATACATTAATACGGTCTATTCCGTAAGCATCATAAATTGGTTTAAGTGCTAACATCATCTGAATAGTTGAACAGTTAGGGTTAGCAATAATATTACGATTTCTAAAATCAGCTAGGCTTGAAGCATTAACTTCTGGCACCACGAGAGGTATTTCAAAATCATTTCTAAAGTGCGATGTATTATCGATTACAATACAGCCGGCTTCAGCAGCAATAGGAGCATATTTTTCAGATACACTGCCACCAGCAGAAAACAAACCTATATGCGCTTGGCTAAAGTCAAAGCCTTCAACGTCAAGTACTTCAATGGTCTCACCACGAAACTTTATATCTTCACCTGCGCTGCGGCTGCTAGCAAGTAAAAAAAGCTGATCAACAGGAAACTTACGATCTGCTAGCGTTTCAATGATTTGACGGCCTACTAAACCAGTAGCGCCAAGTACGGCAACGTTATATTTTTGCGACATATTTCTTCCTCTATAAACGACATTAAAACAACATCGTTAGTTAAATAATTATTCAGCTATGCTAAAGCCAAGCTGGCTAAGTGCTGCTAGTTGTGAGCTATCACCTTGTAGAAATAAAGTGCTAAATTCTCGCCTTATTGGATAGTTTTTACGTAAACTATCAAAGCCGTCGCTCTCTAGACGACGAAGTAATATTCCGTCATCGCGGCGAACGTCATAAATTAAATGCACTAAACGAGCAATATCTTGCTCATTAAGGCTTTGCGTAACAGTTGCATTTGTAACGGCTGGTGTTGGTAAAAAATCATCCAACGATTTAATCGCCTCAACACCTTTGAGCTGACACAGTTTTTGATACAACATTTGTGTACCACGAGCTTTCCCCTCAAGTGTATGCCCTGCAATATGCACACTAGCGTAACGAACATGCTCTAGTAATTCAGTTAAAATATTGGGTTCTTTCTCCCATACATCAAGTACTAAATCTAAATCAGCCCCAGCTTCCATTACCTCAAGCAATGCTTGGTTATCAATTACATCGCCACGGCTTGCATTAATTAGCGTGGTTCCTGGCTTAAGTGCCTTTAAACGCTCTTTACCCATCATGTGCAGTGTTTTATGCTCGCCACTTTTAACAAGGGGAACGTGAAAAGTAACAACATCTGACTGCGCTAATAACTCATCAAGCGCTACATGCTCTTGTAATAAGCCTTGTTCGTGCTTAATCGGATCGCACAGCAGTACAACTACGTTTAATGCTTTTAATTTTTGCGCCAAACATGTACCAATGTTGCCCATCCCTACAATACCAATTGTTTGACCACACAATGGACGCGCATTTTCTTGGCTTAATGCAAATAAGCTACTAATTACATATTCAGCTACAGCAACAGCATTACAACCAGGTGCACTTGTAAAAGCAATATTTCTATCATGCAGTAATTGCGTATCAATATGGTCAATGCCGATTGTGGCAGTACCTACAAAGCTCAACTTGTTAGCTTGTACCAAAAGTTCATGATTAACATTTGTCACCGAACGAGTAAGAAGAACATCTACATCTATTAATTGTTCAGGCGTTAATTTACGACCATCAAAACGCTCAACCTCACCAAAGTCTGCAAAGTACTGCTCAACTAAAGGCATATTTTGATCGGCAAGAATTTTCATTACAGAGTCCGTTTGGCAATTAAGAGGCGCCATTGTAGCGAACAACCTAGCCTTTACACAAACTAAAAAGGCGCATTTTAGTTAATACAAAGACTCAAAAATGGGGATGTGGATTGTTTTAAATCAGCAATTAAAATTAGGAATTTAAACGATGCGAATAATAACTTTACTATTGAATACACAAAGGCCGAATCACAGCATGATTCGGCCTTTATTATGCAAAATAAACTTCAATTACATTATATTTTATTTACTTGATTTTAGTTTATAGCTCAAAGTCTTTTTTGAATTTCAAACCAAATTCACTTCGATCATTACTGCGCATTACGCCAACAAAACCTGATTGTTGAAGACGACCAACGTCGTAAACTTCGTTTAGAACGTTTTCACCATACAGTGTAACTTCCATATCGCCATATGGATTAGTGTAGGAAATATTAAAACCAACTAGTTCACGAGAATCTATTGTCTCACTTTGGTTATAAACTGATTGCCCTTGCATCTCGCTTCGGTACGAATAATTAGCATTAAACGCAAGTGTTGCGCCGCTCTCTAAATCCATAAAGTAAGAAGGTGCAACCATGACAGTCCAGCGTGGTGTAAGTGCTGGTGAATCGCCTTTACCTATACCTTGTACACCCTCAGCCACTTCTGTTATTTCAGAATCTAAATAACCAACTGCACTGCGAATAGTAAAGTCATCAGTAATAGCGACGGTTGTTTCAAGCTCAATACCTTGTGCTTTAGACTGACCCGCATTTTCTACAATTGTTACGAAACCGCCACCTGCTGTTGGGTCTGAAAATGGTAATGCTAAATCAGTGTAATCAGTCACAAATACCGCAAGCATCATAGATACATTTTCGTGTACTTGGCCTTTTAGACCCATTTCGTAGTTAACCGCTTTCGTTTCGTCAAATGATACAAACTGGTCTGGTCCACCAAATGGGCGCGGTGGAAAACCACCTGTTTGGTAGCCTTTTTGAATCTGGCCATACACATTCATATTATTGCTAAGCTGATAAGATGCATTTACATCCCACGTAACTGCATCAAAATCTGCACTTACATACTTACGAGTAGGAAATGATGGGAATATAGCATTTGCATCTTTTTCATCTTTTGAATAACGAAGACCACCACCTACCGTTAAATCGTCAGTTAAATCGTAGCTTGCATTAAAGTAGGCTGCGTAAGAATTAGTTTCTTGGTTAATTTCAAAATCGCCGTAACCACCAAATGATTCTGTTACTCCGTCATTCAATAAGCCATTGGGTGTATTAAATGGGCTGAATACAAATGGGCCTGAACGTGTAAAGCCATCTTCATTAAAAAAGTAAAGGCCTGACACAAAGTCCATATTATCAAATGTTGCATTTAGTTGAATTTCAAACGAGTACTGATCAGCTCCGCCCTCTTCTGGAAACTCAGATAAGTTTAAAGGTGATGCATCGTCATCTAGGCCACCTTCATACTCAGATGTACGGTAGCTTGAGATAAACTTAGTAGTATAAGTATCGTTAATTGCCCAATCAGCCGAGAACGATGTGCCCCAACCTGAGTAAGAAGTTGATTCAATACCTGCAACGGTTGTACCTAAATCATCAGGGTCTGATGGAATTAAATCTTGAGTCAATAATGGGAAGTCGCCATTAAACACATCGTTTGCATCTAGCGGGTCAGTTAATTCAATTGTGTAAGGCGATTGACCTGACTCGTTATCAACTCCATCTAAAGCAAAAGTGAATGCTAAATCGCTGTTCGCTTGCCATTTAAGGGCTATACGACCACTGAATTCCTCTTCCTCACCAATTTCTTTCTCTGGATTTGCTAAATTAACAGCTTCACCAACACCATCACGTGTTTTGTAAGATGCACTCGCAGACATGCTTAGTTCATCGTTTAGTGAGTTATTAAAATAAACATCACCAGCAATACGTCCACGACTTCCCAGCTTAGCTGAAGTAGTTACAATACCTTCATCCCCAGGTTGCTTTGTAATTACATTTACAGCGCCACCTAATGTATTACGACCATATAAAGTACCTTGTGGACCACGAAGCACTTCAACACGCTCAACATTAGGTAATGATAAATTAGAACCCATTTGACGACCTAAATAAACGCCATCTAAGTATACGCCTACACCTGGATCAGTAGTTATTATGTGATCTTGCAGACCAATACCACGAATGAACACAGACGCATGTGCTGCATTACCAACACCGTAACGGGTGATGTTTAAGTTTGGAACATATTTACCAATGTCTTCAAGATTACTCATATTGGCTTTATCAATTAGGTTCGCCCCAATTGATGTGATAGCGGTTGGAGATTCAAATAAGCTCTCTGTACGTTTACGAGCTGTGACTTCGATTTTTTCAAACGCGTCTTGTTTTGCGGTTGTTTTAGCTTCTTCAGCATTTACTGAGGTAGATAGTGCAGCGACAATTGCTAGGCTTAACTGTGAGAGTGTGCGTAGTTTCAAAATATTCTCCAAAGGATACCGTGTGATTTTTGTTATGCTTTTATATTAATAATATAAATTTTAGGCATAAAAAAAGACGCTAAATAGCATCTTTCCTCTGGACAGGTATTATATGACATTATTGTGAATAAATGTATAAGATTATTTAAATAAATTCATAGAAAATGACAGTAATTTAAGCATTGTTAGCTTTAAATGAATTATCATAAATAAACCCCTCTAATATTTACCTCACTAATGAACTGTTTTAAAACAAAAAATCTCATAAATACTACTTTAAAGAGCGCATAAAACATACTCATACATGTACTTTAGTGTATAAAAAAAGAGCTAAAACACATTCAGGTATCATTGAAATTAACTAAAAATAAGAATATAGTGCTAAAATGTAGTCTATGGATAGAATATTATGAATATTGAAAATACAGCCAATAAAAGCCCCACATGCTTCACCAGCCCAAATTACACATCACTTTTTTGTGTCGCAGCTGACTTCAACGTCCTACTTGTCAATTATCAAGCTTTAAATATTATTACAAACCATGAACTTATAAATCAGTTTATGCTAAAAAACGGTCACCAAGGACTCGTTATTTTTGACGTGCCCAAAGACGGTGATGTTTTGGCATTAAAAGAGTGGCCTAATTTGAAAGGTTTGTTTTATGAAGGCACTGACGAAGTACTACTGCAGCAAGGATTACAAGCAATAGAACAAGGAAAACTTTGGTTTCCACGTGCGGTAACTGATGGTTGGATGAGACAAATGCTAGCGAGTGAACAACAAACTGCGCTGCAATCAAATAACTTAACCTGCAAAGAAATGAAAGTATTAAACTTGTTATTTTCTGGCTTACATTCAAGCGCAATTGCAGACACTTTATTTATCAGTGAAGCTACAGTTCGTGTACATTTACACAAGGTGTATCAAAAAATCGCTGTAAAAAACAAGCAACAAGCATTGCTTTGGTGTCAAAAAAACTTAAATAAGATCAATAGTTAAAACCGATTAAGCAAACTTGATAATAGCTATTGTAATTACCAGCAACATTCGTTCTAACTCCTTAACCAAAGAACGTAAAAAGAAAATTTAGTTATAATATTCCCGCCATTTTAAAAAGCCTTATTAACTAGATTTAAAGTTTATTCTAATAAAATCATACTATTCTGCTTTTAATACATACATAAAATATATATGTTACAAAATTAAAAAGCCGTTACTAAATTTATTTTTATTAACTTCCTAAATTTATTAGATAAAAAACACTATCACTTCTATAATCCTATTGAAATCAACATCTAAATAACAAATAGGAAATACATATGAAAAAGCTATCTGTAGCAGTAGCTGTATGTGCTGTACTTGCATCTAGCTATGCAAGCGCTGAAGTACGTATTAATGGTTTTGCATCTATAGTGGGTGGTAAAAGCCTAGACAGTGATCAAACCTTATACGGATATGACGATGATATCTCATTTAAAAATGAGAGTAAGTTCGCTTTACAACTATCTGCTGATCTTCAAGAGAAGCTAACGGCTACGGCTCAAATTATTGCGCGTGGAGAGGACGACTTTGACGCCACATTCGAATGGGCATATGTTACTTATGAATACAGCGATGAACTGCAATTTAGCGCTGGTAAAATGCGTGTTCCTTTCTATAAATACTCAGATTTCTTGGATGTTGGCTATGCTTATCGCTGGGTACGTCCACCTCGCTCAGTATACGGTATCCCATTTTCGACTTATGAAGGCTTGAGTGTTGTTTACAACAATCAATTAGGAGATTGGGACTCTACTTTGCAAGGGTTTTATGGCGCTTTTGATGGCGATATAGATGTATTTGGAGATAGCTTACCTGCTGAGTTAAATAATTTAGGCGGTATAAACTGGAGCCTATCATACGACTGGTTCAGTGCACGAGCTGCATATATTGTGGCCGACACAAGCATTTCATCTAATGACAGCGGTTTAATTGGACTTGTTGAAGTACTTAATACTAACGGTTTAACGAGCACAGCAAATGATCTTACTACTGACGAAGATGAAACAACTTTTGTTGGTATTGGCTTCTCTATTGACTATGATAACTTCTTATTTGATGCTGAATATACACAGTTTGAAGTAGAGGGAAGTATTTTGGCTGAACAATCACAATACTATGCCTCTGCCGGTTATCGTATAGACGATGTTATTGTTCACTTCACCTATGAAAAAAATGATGATAAACATGATTCATCACGTTTTAATACTCTTGAATCAATTCCTTTATTAAATACTACAGTGAACTTTGCCCTAGAGAGCATGCGTGCAGAGAGTAACGTATACACAATTGGCGCACGTTATGACTTCCACCCTTCTGCTGCATTTAAAATTGACTTCAGTCGATTTGATGATGACATCACTGACACTGAAACGGATGTAGTAGCCGTTGGTGTTGATTTAGTATTTTAATTGGAGCGGAATATGAAAAAATTAATCCTAGCTAGTGCGCTTTCATTATGTTCTTTCGGTGCTTTGGCTGAAGTTGCAGTAATTGTAAATCCTGGTAATGCAAATGCACTTGATGCAGAGACTATTAAGAAAATTTACTTAGGAAAGGCCAAGTCGTTTGATAACGGCAATAAGGTCAACCCAGCAACTCAAAACGGTACCGCTATTGCTGATGAATTCAATTCTAAAGTGGTAGGTAAATCGAGCAGCCAATTAAATGCCTATTGGTCAAAACTTGTTTTTACAGGTAAAGGAACACCGCCTGAAAAGTTTGATTCAGATCAAGCTGTCATTGACTTTGTTGCCGCTAATGGTGATTCAATCGGCTATATAGATAGCAGTAAAGCAACTGACAAAGTTAAAGTGATTGCTACCTTTTAATTGCTATTATTAAATTAAAAAAACCACCTAATCGGTGGTTTTTTTATAACTTAACTTTAATAACAATTCGCTCGATTAAGTAAGATATTTTGAGGGAGAAAAACTGTTCAATAGAAATTTTAACACAGCTAGCGTCTGATCTGCCCTCTCAAATTGAATAAGCATTACTTCGAATTGATTTAGCTACGTTACTCAATTTTAAATTTAGCCGTGGCATCTAATAGGTTATCTGAAAGGTAATGAAGGTTTTTAGCTACATCCCTCACAGCCGTTAGCGAGTCCATTGTATCTTCAAATGATACGTGCATATTTGTCACGTTTTCTACAACCATAGCAGCAACTGATGTTTGCTCTTCTGTGGCAGCAGCAATTTGTGAGTTCATTCCATTTATTTCTAACATTTGCTCTGCAATTTTCTCTATAGAAATACCCGTTTTTTCTGCTGCAGTTGCATTATCTGTAGCCATATCTCTTGCAGTCGTCATTGCAGTAACTGATTCGTTAGCCGCTTCAGTTAAAGTAGTCAACAGCTCTCGAATCTCATTTGTAGAGTGAGCAGTTCGCGATGCAAGCTCTCTAACTTCATCAGCAACAACAGCAAAGCCTCGGCCATGCTCACCAGCACGGGCAGCCTCAATGGCAGCATTAAGTGCAAGTAAATTTGTTTGCTCCGCTATTGATGTAATAACATTTAATATTTGCGACACATTTTTTGTATCGTCTGCTAATTTATTGATAGTTGTAGCAGCGTGATTAATCTCATCACTTAACGTACGAGAAGCGGTCACTGATGTTTGTACTTGAGTTCGACTTTGCTCAACTTCTTTCTCTGCCGTTTGCGCTGCATGAGAAGCACTTGCAGCTGATTGAGAGATATCTCCTACACTCTGTTTCATCTCTTCCATCGATTGCTTTACAATCTCAGCATCAGTGGTTTGTTTAGTCGTTGCACGCTCCGCTTGTTCCATCCCCTGCACTAAGCGAGTAGAGTTTTCCATTAACGGTTCGCAAACCGCGATAATTTCTAACACCGTTTTTTTCAATATGCCAATAAAAGAGTTGAAGTTTATAGATACTTGACCTATTTCATCTTCAGAGTTAACTGTCAATTTAGTGCTTAGCGAGCCTTTACCGCTTGCTAATAAGCTTAAATTATTTGCCGCATCACTTGCCGAAGAAGCAATTCGCTTAGCTATCCAAATAGCCATAAAGAGCAATAAAATAAGCGATACAATAGAAACAACTAACATTAACGTAAGGGCGTAATCAGAGCGGTCCTTTGTGCTTGCAACAAGTTCAAAAAAACGATCGTCAGCTTTGACTTGTGCTGCCTTAAACTTTTCTAGGACATCGTTATAAAGCGCTGTTTTCCTCTGTGCTTGTTGTTGAATTTTACTAAAATCTGCTGTTCCATTTACCATGCCATTTGCGATAGTCGCTGATATTTTTTCGTAATTTGCGAGCTGCTCTTTAGTGTCACTGTGAATGTAAGAGGCATTTATTTTTTCTATCGCAATAATATTCAATTCAAGTTGCTTGTATGTGTCAGATGCTTTCTCGACTAAATCTTGCTCACCAAATGTTACGGCTTGGGTGTAAAGTTCGTCCAGCTTCTCTAAAATACCAACATTAGCTGATGTTAACTTAACAACTTTGTAGGATGATTTTTCCATTTCATCAAGTGCAATTCTATTATCATTCATAGCAAAATAGTTGATCAGAACAATCACTAAAAATGCAACGACAGCAATACTCGTAATCGCATGTATTTTTTTACTTATGCTGAGATTTTGAAAAGTGAAGCCTGAAGCCATTGTGAATACCTTATTTTATTGTCTAAATCTATTATCGGCTTATTACTCATAAGTGTTAACTAAATTTGTAAAATTTCTAGTTTTTTTTACAAACAATTCAAAATTCTACATAACTAATTGCCCTTTAAAAAAAGAAAGTACAAATAACATTCAATTTAAATCGCAGGCACAAAAAAACCAGTAACATTTCTGTTACTGGTTTCTAAATTTGGTGCGGATGGGGGGACTTGAACCCCCACGCCCGAAAGCACCACCCCCTCAAGGTGGCGTGTCTACCAATTCCACCACATCCGCATTTTTAAGCTTTCGCTTATTTGTTAAACATATGATTTATTTGAGGAGTATAAATCGTTTAACGATAGCATTACGCTAAATTAGTTCGGTACGTCAGAGCTTTGCTCTTTCGTAGATGTTACCGGAACATCTTCTTCAACAGGAACTACAGTTTCTACTGCAGGAGCTGCTTCTAGGTTTTCCCACTCGTCAGTCTTTTTAATTTGACCTGCAGTTAGGTTACCTAGCACAATGCTTAAAACAAAAAATACTGTTGCTAAGCTTGTGGTTGTTTTTGTCATAAAGTTACCAGCACCAGACGAACCAAAAACCGTGCCTGAAGCACCAGCACCAAATGAAGAACCCATATCTGCGCCTTTACCTTGTTGAATTAAAACCATTCCAACTAGAGCTAGAGCCACAACTAAATAAACTACTAATAAAATTTCGTACATCTTATACAGTCCCTTTTGCACTGTTACAGATTGCAGAAAAAGATTCTGCTTTTAGACTTGCGCCGCCAATTAAGCCGCCATCTATATCTGTTTGTGCAAATAATAATTCGCTATTTTTTTCATTAACGCTACCACCATATAAGATGGAAAGCCCTTGTGCTAAAGTGCTATCAAGTGCAGCAATTTTATCACGGATAAATTTATGAACAGTTTGTGCCTGCTCTGGCGATGCAGTCTTACCTGTGCCTATGGCCCAAACGGGCTCGTATGCTATCACAGAATCTTTCAGTGCTGCTACACCTAATTTTTCAATTACTGCATCAATTTGTGCAGCAACGACTTGTTCGGTTTGACCGTTTTCTTGCTCACTTTCACTTTCGCCAACACATAAAATTGGTGTTAACCCAACTTCTTGTGCTCTAGCAAACTTTTCAGCGACAGTTTCATTACTTTCGTTATAAATACTGCGGCGTTCAGAATGACCAACGAGTACGTAAGTTGCACCTAAATCTTTTAGAAGCTGTCCGTCTACTTCTCCGGTAAACGCACCAGGTGTATTTTCAGAAACAGTTTGAGCGCCTGTAGAAACACCACTAGCTATCATCGCTGGTACAAGTGGGAATGGAGGAAATAAAACAATGTCCATCTCTTGTGATTTTACATCGTTAATAGCATCAGACATTTGTTTAACTAGCTCTAACGAACCATTCATTTTCCAGTTGCCTGCGACCATCGCCTTGCGTATTGCCATTTTCCACTCCACATTAGAAAGCGGGCGAGATATTAACTTTTCTCGCCCAAAGTTACAAGAGGTTATTGTTATTAATCAGTCTGTTTGCTCATAGATTCTACAACAGCTGCAATTTTTTGAGCGCTGTCTATTACAATTTTTTCTTGCTCGGCTTCAACCATAACACGAACAACAGGTTCTGTGCCTGATTTGCGCAGTAAAACTCGGCCTTTGTCGCCTAAAGCAAGCTCAACTTCTGCTACAGCTGAAAGTACCTCTGGCGCTTTTGTCGGATCTGTTCCAGCGGTATAGCGCACGTTAATCATTTTCATTGGATATTTAGTAAAACCAGCACCCAAATCTTGTAGTGTACGGTTTTGTGCAACCATAGCTGCAAGTACTTGCAAACTTGATATAATGCCATCACCCGTGCTAATTAAATCTAAATTTAATACATGGCCTGAGCTTTCACCGCCAATTTTCCAGCCTTTTTGCTGTAGTAATTCCATTACATAGCGGTCACCCACTTTACTGCGAGCAAACTCGATACCTTTTGCTTTTAAAGCATTTTCAAGACCCATGTTAGACATTACAGTGCCAACTACACCTCCACCCAACATATCATCTTCGGCAGCTTGGCAAGCAATAATATAAACTAAATCGTCACCATCAAATACACGACCATTATGATCAACCATCATTACACGATCGCCATCCCCATCGTATGCAATACCTACGTCAGCTTTAAATTCAAGCACTTTGCGTTTAAGGGTATCTACATGAGTAGCGCCACATTCATGATTTATATTAACGCCATTAGGCTCGCATGCATGTGTTATAACTTCAGCGCCAAGTTCGCGCATGACAGAAGGAGCTATATGGTATGTAGCGCCATTTGCGCAATCGACAACAATTTTAAGCCCTTCTAAAGATAACCCTTGGGGGAACTGGCTCTTACAAAACTCTATATAACGGCCGTCTGCACTAACTAAACGCGAAGCTTTACCTAGTTTATCTGAAGCAACACATGTCATTTGCTCATCAAGCATCGCTTCAATTTGAAGCTCTACTTCATCGTCAAGCTTTAGACCCTGCCCATTGAAAAACTTAATACCGTTATCGTAATAAGGGTTATGTGAGGCACTAATTACTATACCTGCCTCTGCACGAAATGTTTGCGCTAAATACGCAACTGCAGGTGTCGGCATTGGACCCAGTAATACAACATCAATACCAGCGGCAATTAAACCAGCCTCAAGTGCAGTTTCAAGCATGTAGCCAGAAATACGCGTATCTTTACCTATAATGACTTTTTTAGTACCACTTTGAGATAATACGCGCCCTGCAGCCCAACCCAACTTCATTGCAAACTCAGGGTTAATAGGTGGCGTTCCTACTAGACCACGTACGCCATCAGTACCAAAATATTTTCTTTCTTTCATTATGCAATTCCTTTCTCGCAGGCTTGATATACACCAAGTACGTCTGCGGTTTCTTTAACGTCATGTACACGAATAATTTTTGCGCCATTTTGCGCCGCGATTAACGCACCCGCTAAGCTGCCCGCTAATCGCTCATTTGTTTCTCTATTTAATAGATTACCTATCATCGACTTACGAGATAATCCGGCCAATAATGGCAAACCTAACTTGTTAAAATCATCAAACTTAGCCAATATTTGATAGTTATGGCTAAGTGTTTTTCCAAATCCAAAACCAGGGTCTAGAATAAGTCGCTCAAACTTAATCCCTGCTGTTTCACATGCTTTAATACGTTCACTAAAAAACATATTTATATCTGCAAACAGATTGTCGTAATGAGGTGCGCACTGCATGCTGCGGGGTTGCCCTTGCATATGCATTAAACAAATTGCTACATCTTCATACTGCGCAACCGTTTCTAAGGCGTTTATTTCTTGTAGAGCTCTTACATCATTGACTATATCTGCCCCAGCGAGTATTGCTTGCTCCATTACTTGTGCTTTACTGGTATCAATTGAAATAACGCAATCACTGTACTCACGTATCGCTTTAATAGCAGGAATTACTCGGGCTAGTTCATCTTTCAAACTCACATCTGGCGCGCCGGGGCGGGTAGACTCTCCCCCAATGTCTAAAATTTGCGCACCATCCCCTAACAATTGCATTGCGCGCTTTAGCGCTATTTTGGGGTCTAAAAACTGCCCGCCGTCAGAAAATGAGTCTGGCGTTACATTCAATATTCCCATAATAACAGGCTTTTCAATATTGAGCGTACGTCCTCTGGGAAGCTTTAATATATTAGTCATTGCCAACCTTTATTCTTTTTCTAAATAGCTGATACAAAAAAGCCCCGAAATTCGGGGCTTTCACTAACTATTTTAACGATTATTCAGCTTTATCATCAAGGTTTGTTTCATCTTTTTTCGATGAATCATCCGCTTTTTGACTTTCATCAAGCACTGGCTCTTGAGGTTCTTGCTCTTTTACCGGCTTAGCTTCATGGCGGTCATGAGCATCGCGCGGCTCACGCACTGGTTGGCGCGCCATTAAATCATCAATTTGCTTAGCGTCGATTGTTTCGTATTTCATTAACGCGTCTTTCATTGAGTGAAGAATATCAATATTTTCTTTTAATATTTCTTCTGCTCTTTGGTAGTTACGATCTGAAAACAAGCGTACTTCAGCATCAATTATTTTAGCAGTATCATCCGACATACTAGATGCACGGCTTCCGCCACCACCCATATACATCTCGTTTTGATCTTCAGCGTAAAGCAATGGACCTAGCTTTTCACTTAAACCCCAATGTGTAACCATTTTACGTGCAATATCAGTTGCGCGCTCAATATCGTTACTTGCACCCGTTGTTACTTTGTCAGCACCATAAATAAGCGCTTCAGCAATACGGCCACCATAAAGGCTTGAAATCATTGATTCTAAAAGTTCTTTTGAATGACTAACACGGTCTTGTTCAGGCAAGTACATTGTTACACCTAGCGCACGGCCACGTGGAATAATAGATACTTTGTAAACTGGATCATGTTCAGGAACCATACGGCCCACAATTGCGTGGCCTGCTTCGTGATATGCTGTCATTTCTTTTTCTTGCTCGCTCATCACCATGGTTTTGCGCTCTGCGCCCATCATGATTTTATCTTTAGCAGCGTCAAATTCAGCCATACTTACAACACGTTTATTACCACGTGCAGCATAAAGTGCAGCTTCGTTTACTAAGTTCGCTAAATCAGCGCCAGAAAAACCAGGTGTTCCACGTGCTATAAGAGCCGCTTCTACGTTATCGCCTAATGGCACTTTACGCATGTGTACTTTAAGTATTTGCTCACGACCACGTATATCAGGTAAACCTACTTCTACTTGACGGTCAAAACGACCTGGACGAAGTAATGCAGGGTCTAGAACATCTGGTCGGTTAGTTGCCGCAATAACGATAATACCTTCGTTACCACCAAAACCATCCATTTCTACTAGCATTTGGTTGAGTGTTTGCTCACGTTCATCGTTACCGCCGCCCATACCTGCGCCACGTTTACGACCAACCGCATCAATCTCATCTATAAAGATAATACAAGGTGCCGCTTTTTTAGCTTGTTCAAACATATCACGTACACGTGACGCACCAACACCGACAAACATTTCAACAAAATCTGAACCAGAAATTGTAAAAAACGGTACTTTCGCTTCACCCGCAACAGCCTTTGCAAGTAACGTTTTACCAGTACCAGGAGGACCAACCATTAGTACGCCCTTAGGAATACTACCGCCAAGCTTTTGAAACTTAGAAGGGTCACGTAAAAAGTCTACCAATTCGGTAACATCTTCTTTCGCTTCATCACAACCAGCAACATCTGCAAACGTGGTTTTAATTTGATCTTCGCTCATTAAACGGGCTTTACTCTTACCAAATGACATAGCGCCTTTACCGCCACCGCCTTGCATTTGACGCATGAAGAATATCCATACACCTATAAGCAGTATCATCGGGAACCAAGAAATAAATATACTTGCTAAGAATGATTGTTCTTCAGGTTGTACACCCTTCACATTTACATCATTTTTAAGTAAATCATTTATTAAGTCTTCATCGTACATTGGCATCGTTGTTTGAAAACGCTCACCACTGCTCTTAGTACCAGTAATATTTCCTGTACCGCGGTCGATAATAACTTCTTGTAAAGAGCCACTGCGGACATCTTTAACAAATTGAGTGTAACTTGTTTGACGATCAACTTGCTCGCCACCATTAAAGCTCTGAAAGACTGACATCAGCACAACTGCAATCACCAGCCATAGTATTAAATTTTTCGCCATATCGCTCAAGGGGTTAACCTCTTGTATCCAATTAATTTAAATTCAACTAAACGCCAAGCAACTGTACTACAGTTTGTATCCAGTCGCTACTATATATACTTCCCGAGAACGGGCACGTGAGGCATCAGGTTTGCGTATTTTCACTGCTTTAAAACTATTACGTACATCTTGCAAGTATTGATCAAAGCCTTCACCTTGGAAAACCTTAACAATAAATGCGCCATTTTTCTTTAGTACTTGACTACACATATCCAGCGCAAGTTCTACCAAATACATACTACCCGCTTGATCTACTGAGTTATTACCACTCATATTTGGTGCCATGTCAGAGAGTACCACATCAACATTTTTACCATCAATACGTTTTAGCAACGCATTTAACACAGCTTCTTCACGAAAGTCACCTTGTAAAAAGTCAACACCCGCAAGTGAGTCCATAGGTAATATGTCACAGGCAATTACTTGACCTTTGTCACCTACTTTTTCTGCCAAATACTGTGACCAGCTTCCTGGAGCTGCTCCTAAATCAACAACGGTCATACCAGGGCGAAGTAACTTATCTCTATTTTGTACTTCATCTAATTTAAAAACCGCTCGTGAACGCCAGCCTTTTTTTTGCGCTTCTTGAACATATTTATCATCAAAATGTTCTTTCAGCCATCGCTGTGAACTGGCTGACTGTTTTTTATTTGTCATAAATTAACACGCAACTAATTAGTAATATTCTCTAGATGGCGTTAGAATACCCTTAATTCAAGCCATATTCAGCAAAATTTGTATAAACATGACATTATCAAACAAACAAAAGCAGTTTTTAAAAGGTCAGGCACATAGCCTCAAGCCTGTAGTTTTACTAGGTTCTAACGGTTTAACCGAAGGCGTAGTAGTCGAAATTCAAAGTGCATTAGAAATTCACGAATTAATCAAAGTTAAAGTTCCAACTGATGATCGTGAAACAAAAGCACTTATTTTTGAAGCAATCGTACGTGAAACTGGTGCGACTAAGCTACAAACGATAGGTCACACTATTGTGCTTTATCGTCAAAGTGTTGAGAAAAAAATACATTTACCACGTAACTAATTAATCCTATTTAAAGGATTTAGTACGTTTAAATTAAAAAACCAGCTTAATGCTGGTTTTTTGTTATATAACACTTTTTAATTTAAAAGCTCATTGTATGGTGCGTTACATCATAATCAGTGCCATTACTTCTGGGCTTATTATGCAATATAAAATACTGAGTAAATTGTGTCTCACTCATAGCTGGCACTTTTTCATTGGAGAGTAGTTCAGCCAGTTGCGGCGTCGTATTACTGTGCCCAATAACAACAACTACACCCTTTAGTTTGAGTAACTCATTTTTTAAATCACCTAGCTCACCTGCGTTATACACATTTAATTTGGTATTAAAATGTGCCTGCAAAGGTGCGGCTGTCTGCAACGTGCGTTTATAGTTGCTGCTAAAAAGATGTATATTTTGATGTTCTTTAAACAAAGTAACTAAATTATTTGCACGTGCCTTCCCCTCTTCTGAGAGCGCTGGGTTTTTCCCCGTTAACTTTTCGCTATGACGAAACAAATATACCTCGTCAGGTGCGGCAAATGCCAAACTACAATTAAATGACAAGGCTAAAAAAGTGATTGCTAATATTATTTTATTCATATTTTTTTACCTCGTTTGTATTCTAATAGCCTGTCGATAAATTCAGTTGTTAATTCATTTATTACGCCGGTTTCAGCATTAACGATTAAACTAAAACCAACATTTAAGTGGGGAAACACAACCACATCGCTTCTATATCCTTGCACCCAGCCACTATGATAGTAAAGCGTTTCATCAGCGTAATTATAAACCCGCCAACCTAGTCCGTAATAAGCCTCATTAAGGTGTTTTTTCCACACCCTGCGATGCATTTCTTTTTTTGTATGTGTATAAGGACGCGTTTGCTTTGCTAGAGTATCCAATGACAAAACATCTGGGTATTGCCCTAGCTGGGCTTTTAACCAAATGGCCATGTCATTTGCGCTTGCGTTTACACCCGCTGCAGGTCCCACTTTATAATAATTTTTTTTAAGCTTAGCGCTATACCAACGTTTTGTACCGCGCACGTGTGGTAATGCGTAATTTTCATCCTGAACCATAGATTCAAAACCTAAGCTGGCATCACTCATTTTTAAAGGCGCAAAAATAGTTTCCCGTAACCACTGCGCGTAACTTTTACCACTGCTTTGTAATATCACATTACCTATAAGGCTAAACATAACATTTTGATAACCGTAACATTCGCCTGGTTTGCAAATAGGTTTAACACTAAGTAATTTTTCAACAATACTGGGGTAATCCATACGAGACTCTATCAAATTATCGTACGCATTAGGCACTAACCCACTTGCATGACTTAGAAGGTGAAATACCTTTAAATCATCTTGATAAACAGTCCCTTTGAACTCAGTTATGTAATCGCTAACAGCTTTATCTAATTTAAGTAAACCCTCATTGGCTAATTTAGCTGATAACGAGCCTGCAAATGTTTTAGAAACAGACGCGAGCCTAAACCGGGTATGCTTATTTACTTTTTGTCCATTTCGGGTTTTAGTTACACCCATGGTGTGGATGTAGTCTGAGTTGTTTGTACTTACAATCGAAAGTGCAGCGCCTGGTATACCTTTATTTTTCAGTTTTTTTTGCGCATAACGGCCGTACTTTTTTACAAATGCATCCCAATCAGGATCTGCTTTTGCTGCAAAACTCACAGAGCTAAACAACAAACACAAAGCAGGTAGGCTATACAATAAAGATTTGAGATACTTCATTTTTATAAATTTTATCTTTTTAACTACATCTATGTAGATAATATCATGAAGTTTTGTTTGGACTAACGTACAATACGACGATTATTTGGTTTTTAGTGAGTGTTTAGTACTTATGCGTTTTTTAGTTGTGTCACTTTTTGTTATATTATCAACTGGTTGTACTCTTACAAAGCAGCCGGCCGAGCCACTGGCTATGCCATTAAAGCCAACATTAAAAAGTCAGACCTACCAGCTTGAGTACACCACAGAACACTCATCCCCAAAAGTTAAATCCGTTCAACTTCCTGCACATAAGGTAGTTAGAAACCAAACAGTAAAAATTATTACCGATAAGGCAAGTGTAACCGATAAACTTTTATCGCAAATTAGCCAAGCACTTAACGATAAACAGCTAAAAGTAACCACTAAAAATAACAGCGACTACACACTAACTATTCAGCAACTTGATTTAACTTTCACTGACGATGTTAAGTACGCAATAAAGCAACCTGAGAACCCTTTTACATTATATTCAGATATTGCTCAGCAATACCCAACTCAGGAATGTGCTGCAATATTTGCACAAGTAAGTATGCGCCTCACACACAAAGCATCGGGTGATGTTGTTTGGTTTGCTAAATCTTCTATTGATAGTGCAAGTTTTCATCGTGAGCCACTAGTTTATAGTTTCACCGAAGAGCAAAAAATAACTAATGAGCTTGAGGTTGTCGCTTTTGTCCATCAGCAAAATACTGATGAAGCCCGCATGGAAAGACTTGGAAAAGACATTCAAATTCCTCAGTACAAAACGTTGTCAAAGTTATCTAGCCTTGCCAAGCTTAGTGGTCCATGTAACAGAACAGAAGTAAGCGCATTAACGCCTATGATGCAGTTTTACTTAAGCAGTATATTAATCGATAAAATTAAAGTTCAGTAAATTAGGGTCTGTTGATCTTTACGAATTAAAATTTGTTCAAACTAGGGGCTATTTAATCGCGGCGCTAGGTTTGTAACCTAGTGGGCTCGATAACTGCTCCTGCGTTATTCTAATGGCTTACATCCATGTAAGAATAAGTAAAAACCGAGCAACAAAGCGTAAATAGCCCTTAGGAAAAACACTTTGGGCAGCGCCTGTTTGGCATTAATGCTACGTTATCGCCCATTTATGGGGAATAGCCACACTGCATAGGCTCTGCCTTGCCTAAATACCAAACAGGCTGCTGAAAATTTAACCTTGAAAGTTCAACAGACCTAACACTTACTACATTTTTTTACAGATTAAAGGAACGAATTAACAATATACTACGCTTAATAACAAATAATAATTAGGCCCCATAGGGATGAAAAACACTTTGCTTAACCATACTTTAGTTAGCATAACATTGCTTTTTTGCTTTATTTTTAGCACCACAAGTATGGCAAGTAATCGCTATTATGCAGACAATACGTTAGAACCAACCCAAGGCTTTGCGTGGGATTGGAGTGCAGGTGCAGGCTTTTATATTGAAGATTCTTACCTAATCGGTATCGAATCTTACGATAAAGGCGTTGAGCTTGATTTAAGTCTTGCTGTTTCTTACGATAAATTTTATCTTGATTTTGATCACAATCAACTCAGCGGTGGTCTTGTAATTGGTTACAGCCTTATAGATAAATTTGATTGGGGCTTAGATATACTTGGCACAAATACTCAAGCTGGGTTTGACGAAAAAGGCCTCGGGTTTTATAACCACGGTGTTATAAAAGAACTCCAAGGTATTAAAAAACGTAATTACGATTTTGATGTTGGTCTTAGGCTCTCGCGCCGATTTGAAAACTCACAATTCTCCTTTGAATACCTTCATGACATATCTGGTGCCCATAATGGCTGGGTTATAAATAGCTTTTTTAGCCACATTTTGCCATGGCGAAACTGGGAGTTTAGGTCTGGTGTTGGTTTAAGCGCCTACTCTGCTGACTTTACCAATTATTACTTTGGCATTGATAGCGATGAAGCCACCAGCCTTCGCCCGATTTATACCAGCAATGCCAGTACTAGTATTATCTTTGAGTTCCATGCTGAATATCCAATAAGCCAAGATTGGGTGTTTTTATCCGGTTGGCTTACTACATGGTTTTCAAAAGAAATTGACGACAGCCCAATTATTTCCCAAGGATATCAACATAAAGCCAAGGTAGGCCTACGTTATGTATTTTAGATGGATCTGGGTATTACTGATCTTTCCCAGTACCTTTACTGTTAAAGCGCAGGACCCCCCTGAAGCACTCATAGCACTACCCGACACTTGTGTTGCACTGCGCGAAGGGCGTAATTGCTATGCCGATGTCACACTTACGTGGGAGCAACCTATCATTGGCAATTACTGCCTACGCGATGCAACTTCAAAGTACATTATGCAATGTTGGCTAAAGCAACAAAGTGGTACTTTTAATTATGCTTTTGACTCACAGCAAAGCATTTCATTTGAACTATTTGATAGCAATACATCCAAAGTCATCAGTACAGCAGAAGTAAAACTACAATGGGTTTATCAAAACAGACAAAAAAAACGCCGCTGGCGACTATTTTAATACCAATCGCATTAGGGATATTTTATGGATAACTACGGCACTATTTTACTTGTTGAAGACGATGCATCACTAGCGCAATGGGTTGCTGAATATTTAACAGAGCAAGGCTATACAACGCATGTTTGTCATCGTGGTGACGAAGTTGTTAGCCAGGTCAAAACGTTAAACCCAAATATTGTGCTCCTTGATATTATGCTCCCGGGGCAAGATGGTATCAGCGTATGTAGAGAGCTTCGTAGCTTTTATAATTCGCCTATTATAATGCTCACCGCACGCGATGAAGAGATGGATGAAGTTATTGGTTTAGAAGTTGGCGCAAGCGACTACATAATGAAACCGGTGCGTCCGCGTGCATTACTAGCGCGAATAAAAGCAGCACTGCGTCAAAACAATGAGCCAAATAAGCCACAGGTTAGCCAAAGCGTTATTCAAGTTGGTGCACTTAGTATTAATACCGAATCTAGAAATGTGACCCTTAACGAGCAAGATATAAACATATCAAGCGCCGAATATCTATTATTACACTACCTTGCAAGCAATGCAGGTCAAGTTGTCTCACGCGATGCCGTATTTAAAGCGACGAAAGGTAGAGAGTACGACGGGCTTGATAGAAGTGTTGATGTACTTATTTCTGCACTTCGTAAAAAATTTAATGATGATCCACAAAACCCCGAAAAAATTAAAACTATTTGGGGCCGTGGATATTTACTTGTTTCTACCGCGTGGTAATAGAGCGATGAATAAATAAATGAAAAAGTTTTATATATCGCTTCTAGGCAGTGCACTTTTATCTATTGTGGTATTGGGCTGGCTTATTGATGCTTTTAGTCAACAAGCGCATACCCCACAAGATGAATTTAGTCAGCAAAGTAAAATGATCATGGGTTTTAATAAGCAGTTAGCTAACATACCTACATCTGAGCGCAGCGATTATGTAAAACAACTAGCCCGAGAGTTTGATGTTTTAATTGACTACAAGCCAAATGAGTCACTCGCTTTACCACCTTCTTTATTATTACAAATGCACACGCCAGGTGGGCTGATTTTAGAAGATCAGCAAGGCTTTTATATGCTTTATAGTAGCGACGTTTTAAATCCTTTTCACTTATCAATGCGCTTAGATAAAATTTTTGATAGCGAGCAGCATAACGACATTATATTAACTCTACTATTTTACGCAGGCCTATGTGTATTTATGGGGTTTATTATCGCGCCCTTAGCTAAACGGCTAACTGTCTTAAATGAAGCCGCTAAAAAGTTTGCCTCTGGTAATGTTCATGCCCGAATAAAGGTATCGCACTTTACCTATATAAAAGATGTAGAACTTACTTTTAACCGCATGGCTAGCCAAATAGAGAAACTTGTCGCCGAAAACAAACTAATGGCCTCAAGCTTGTCTCACGACATACGCACTCCTATCGCGTGCCTGCGATTTGGTTTAGATGCGGCATTAGATAGCCATGATGAGCAAAAAGTAAAACAGTATTTAACCCGTATGGAAAACGATTTAGATCATATGGAATCGATGCTTAGTAGCTATTTAGCATTTGCTACTTTAGAGCAAAACGCGAATAAACTAACCTATTCATCAACCAATATTAAATCCTACCTTGAAGATATTTTAGTTCAACTTGCACCAAAACTTGAAATGCAAATGCTCAACGTACAACTCAATAGTACAGATAAAATAATAAATGCAGATCTTCACTGGCTGGCCCGTGCAATTACTAACTTATTAACTAACGCATGTGATTTTGCAAACCAACATATTTACCTCAGTGCAAAGTTACACGAGCAACAGCTTATAATAACGGTAGAAGATGACGGCCCAGGTATCGCACAAGAGAACTTTAGTAATGTATTTAGCCCATTTTTTAGAGAGGAAGATCACCGTAACAGAGCCGATAAGAGTTATGGCCTTGGCCTAGCCATTGTTACCAAGGTAGCTGATTGGCATCATGGCAGCGTTAAAGTAAGTAAAAGCACCCAGTTAGGGGGGGCGTGCTTTACTCTCACTATTGCACAGCACCATAATCCGTAAAGCAATAGTTACAGACTGTAATTAACAATTATTAAACAAAATCAACTCGTTATTTTAAACGACTTAATAACAACAATTAAAATCGATGGTTATAACATACACTTTACTTATTAATTTGTGCTAGATCAGCAAATAAGCACTTTTTATTTTTTTACATTTCCAGTAGATTGTCACCGCCGTCACACAATAGAGAAGTACAATAATATGAGCGCAGTTAGAGGCGAGTTTAGCTCTCGCTTTGGTTTTATTATGGCCGCCGCGGGTTCTGCCGTTGGTTTGGGCAATATTTGGGGATTCCCTACACAAACAGCAAGTAATGGCGGTGCTGCATTTTTAGTCGCATATTTAGTGCTTGCGTTCTTTTTAGCCTACCCCGCTTTAATGGCTGAACTTATGATTGGACGTCATGGCCAAGCAAACGCAGTGTCATCACTTCAAAAAATATCTAATAAGTCATGGCAAAAACACTTTGCTTTTGCTGTTGGTTTTGGCGGTATTTTATGCGCTGGCTTTATACTAAGCTTTTACGCCATTGTTGCCGGTTGGATGCTCAGCGCCACAGCTGAACCCATAGCCACTTTAGTTGGTGCCAACACAGCATCTACATGGTTAAGCGAGCAATCACTTACTCGAAATATTATATTCACTATGATCTTTATCGTACTAACTGTCGCTATTATAAGTAGAGGCGTTGAAAACGGTATTGAAAAGTGGTCTAAGCGTTTAATGCCTGCACTTTTAGGCATTTTATTTGCACTTATTGCTTATGTGATGACGCAAGATGGTGCTATGGAAGGCTTAAAAGCCTACTTAGTTCCTGACTTTTCATCTATTTTTGACGCAAAACTATTAGTAAGTGCACTAGGGCAAGCTTTCTTCTCTTTATCGCTTGGCACTAGCGTAATGATTATTTACGGCTCGTACATTAGTAAAAAAGAAAATCTTGTTTCTTTAGGTGCCTATGTGACCCTTATTGATGTATTTATAGCCTTTGTTGCAGGTTTACTGATTATTCCGGCTATGTACGTAGCACAAGCTCAAGGCGTTGAAATATTCTCGGCCACAACGGGTAAGCTACTCTCTGAAGATACATTAGTGTTTCAGGTACTCCCCGCTTTATTTGATGGAATGGGCGAAGTTGGCTTATTTGTGGGTTTTTCATTTTTTGCGTTAATGAGTATTGCCGCTTTAACATCATCTATTTCAATGTTAGAGGCGCCAGTATCATACACCGTAGAGCGCTTTGGGATGAAACGCGTTCAAGCAACGTGGTTAATTGGGGCGCTAATCGCTGTCGTTAGCATTACAATTGTGTGTAACCTTAGCAGCTTATTTGGCTTAGTAATCACTCTCACTACAAAAGTAGCTCAGCCTTTACTTGGTCTTATGTGTTGTATATTTGTAGGCTGGATTTGGTATAGAGGCTCATTACTAAAAGCAATTCAAGAGGGTAACCCTGAAGTTCACAATACATTGTTTTGGAAAATATGGCCTTGGTATACTAAGTTTGTATGTCCACTTGCTATTGGCATGGTGTTTTTACATTCACTATTGAGCTAAATGATACCTTAGCCTTAAAATAGTTTTAAATAAAATAGCCCACATTAGTGGGCTTTTTTATAGCTGCTTAAATTGGATTTATTGAGTGAGTTTTAAAATCATATCTTGATGAGGTATACCGTCTTCTAGATATTCACTTTTGTAATCTTCAAAGCCAAAGGAGCGGTAAAAATCAAGTAAGTAGGTTTGTGCGCCAATATAAATATCTCGTTCAGGCCACCGCTCTTTACAGCATTCTATAGCTTTACTTACAAGTACAGTGGCGTCGCCTTTGCCACGCGCACTTTTACTTACCAGTACGCGCCCTATTGCGCTGTATTGCTCATTTTTTTCATAGCATCGGGCATAAGTGTGTAGCCGCCCATTGTCTAGTGTATATAAATGCTGTGTATTTAAATCAATATCTACATCATCAAGTTCAGGGTAAGGGCACGCCTGCTCTACAACAAATACGTCTACACGTCCTCGCATAATAGTAAAAAGAGTATGCGCATCTAAAGCATTAAACTGCTCACATTTAAATTGCATTTTAAATCCTATAAACAATAAACCCAGCCTAGGCCGGGTTTAATAAAATTATTCACTTGTTAGTTTATATTAAGCAAATAAGCGCTCTAGTTGGTCGCACAACTGCGATAAATTCACGTGGTCATGCTCTATCGTTAAATCTACATAACCATCGCCTCTAAAGGCCCTGTCTAGCTCTATAAGCACGTGTGTTTTATGTGCCTCTGGTACAAATGACAACTCGATCTCTTGAATGCCAAATAAACTACGGCTATTTGGCTTATATTCAAGTTCCTGATAACAGCCCGATAACGATTGAAATGTTGAAGCGCGCAAATGGCCTTTTTCTACATCAGCCTTCATTAAGCTAAAACCTAGCTTTTCCATCGCCTGCATGCACGTTTTAACAGCTTCATTAGGGTAAATATGTAAATGGTCTTTATCGCTCGGATCAAGTGCTAAATCAATATCTAAACCTGTTTCAAGCCACACATGGGATTGATTGTAACCTGCATTAATTTCTGTAATAGGTGTTTCAGAATGAAGACGTGCTTCAAAAGGGATACTTTTAACTTCGCCCGGCTCAATTGTACCTATATCTGTAATTCGCCATTGGTCAATCACATGATTGGTAAAATAATCGCCATCATCACCTGCCACTTTAACACGGGTCATAAGTAATAAATCTAAGCCTGCAATATCTTGGCTAACATCACCTGCGGTAATGACTATTTGTGCATTAAAAAGCTGACCAGGTTGTAAGTGTTCTGTCTCTAAAACAGTATCTACTTTTGCAGCACCAATACCTACCGACGCTAAAATCTTTTTAAACATATATTTCTCCTTAAGCTGAGCGGTTCTATTATTTGCTCTTGCTTAAACTTCTTCGTTATCGCATCTTAACCATATTTAAAAGCCAATGTCAGTGAAAAAATGTTATTTACATGCTATTTACGATTAAATATATGTTTGATGCGCATTTTTTATACACAGCTAGGCAAGTATTTGATTAGACGCGTTCATTTTTAGGTCTATTTTTATTTTCAATGGTATAAATTTTTCGTTACACTGCAACCCCAAATGAAGTGATATTAAGAATTATGGAACTAATCTATTTTGCCGCCGCGTTTGTGTGTGGCTTTGCTGTTTATCAGTTAAAGCTGCCTCCTCTTATTGGATTTTTATTAGCAGGTTTTGCTTTAAATTTATCGGGTTATAAAAGTACAGAGTTGCTCGATACAATAGCAGCACTTGGCGTAACCCTTCTTCTTTTTAGTATTGGTTTAAAGCTAAAGGTAAACAGTTTAATTAAACCCCAAGTGTGGGCGCCTGCAACATTGCATATTATTTTTAGCAGCGCGCTTTTTAGTGGCTTTATGTTATTGCTTGGTGTTTTCGCTATTCCACTGTTTATTGATTTAAGTTGGCAAAGTGCTTTATTAGTTGGGTTTGCGCTTAGTTTTTCAAGTACTGTATTTGCAGTAAAAGTGCTTGAAGAACGCGGAGAAATGGCAAGCCTTCACGGTAAAATAGCCATTGGTATACTAGTCATGCAAGATATCTTTGCTGTTATCTTTTTAGCGATTAGTACAGGTAAAATTCCAAATGTATGGGCAATTGCATTAATAATTGCTCTGCCTTTATTACGACCTGTCATGTATGGCGTATTAAATCGCTCTAAACATGGTGAACTATTACCATTATTTGGTTTTTTCTTTGCTTTACTTGCTGGTTATCATGCATTTGAATTTGCAGGATTAAAAGGCGACCTAGGCGCACTCATAATTGGGATGATGTTTGCACCACATAAAAAAGCAGGAGAACTATCAAAATCTCTGCTTAATTTAAAAGACATATTATTAGTCGGTTTTTTCTTAAGTATTGGCTTGAGCGCAGAGCTAACCACTAGCTCATTAATCGTTGCTATTATACTTGTTTTAGTTTTACCTATTAAAATAGCGCTTTATTACGTATTCACAAATATATTCAAACTACGCGCACGTACATCATTACTTACCGCCTTTAGTTTATCTAACTACAGCGAATTTGGGTTAATTGTATGTGCAGTAGCAGCTAGCACAGGCATGATCACTTCTGAGTGGCTGGCCGTAATGGCAATTGCTGTTTCTATTACCTTTGTAATTGCCTCGCCGTTAAATAAGCGCTCAAACGAGCTATACGTAAAAATAGAGCACTGGCTATTAAAGTTTGAAAGCAAAACTCGTTTAGCTGAAGAGCTACCTGTTAACCTAAACGATACTAAAATAGTCATTTTTGGTATGGGACGTATTGGTACTGGTGCTTATGAAACAATCAACGCGACTCACCCAAATGTTGTTGCAGGCATAGATATAAAACCTGAAGTGGTAGATAAGCACGTTAACAGAGGCCGCAACGTATTAATTGCTGATGCAACAGATCCTGACTTTTGGCAACGAGTAAATCATTCGCAAGTAGAAATGGTCATGCTTGCAATGCCAAAGCATATGCAAAATATTTTTGCGCTAGAGCAACTACAAGCCTCAGGTTATAAAGGCCAAGTAACAGCTATTGCAAACTACCCTGATCAACAAAAAGAGCTAGAAGAAATGGGTGTTCATTCTACTTATAACTTTTACTTAGAAGCAGGTAGTGGTTTTGCAGAGCACGTTAAACAAGAGCTATTTAACGAATAATCACTTTTTATAACGTCTATAAATAACAAAGCCTTAAAATCATTAAGGCTTTGTTATTAGTTTTTAAATGAAAAGCAATTCTATTTACATTCCTTTACAAGCCATTTCACCACGACCATAAAAAACAGGTAGACTATCCATGTTGGTTAAATAAAACCCCATGTTCTAATAATAACTTAATTAGATCCCAGCTAATTAAAGTTCAACTAGGTTTATATTAATCAACAAAAAATTATTAAATCAGAGGGCCTACTCCCTCGCAAAATAGGCTGTTTCTTGCCCGTCACAGCCTATTTTATATTTCTAAAATCCCTTACACTTACGCAGACTTTAAAACCTAAGTAACTCTTATGGATCCAAAACAATTAAAAATAGCTGTAAATACAACGATGCCTTTTGGGAAATATGCTGGGCGCCCTTTATTACTACTACCAGAACCTTATTTGGTGTGGTTCAAACAGCAGGGATTTCCTAACTCGAAACTTGGTAGCCAACTAGCGATGATGTATGAGGTTAAACTAAATGGCCTTGAGCAAATGTTAATGCCATTACTTGAAAAAAATAAAAAATAATTGAGAACTTTTTTAAATACTTGCGGTCTATTATATTGCTACTTGTTGATTTTGGTTTTTAACCGCAAAAAAAGCGCCTTAGGCGCTTTTTTTATGTCTTAAATTTAAGAGGTAAATATACAATAAATTTAGCACCACCTAAGCTTGAGCTTTCTGCTTTACACTCTCCTTGGTGCCACGACACAATTTTAGCAACTATAGCAAGCCCTAAACCAAAGCCACCAGTGTCCTTGCCTCTACTTTTATCTAATCGAGTAAAAGGCTTAAATACGTTTTCTCGCTCAACGGGGTCAATCCCTCCACCATCATCTTCAACAATCAATACTATGTGAGTTGCCTCTTGTAGCAATGAAATTTTGACTTGTTGATGAGTGTATTTGAGCGCATTGCCAATTAAATTTTGAAATACTCGCGCCATAAAGTGGCTATCACAGTAGTAGTTTAAATGCTCAGGGAGGTTTATAGAGAGCGTTGTTCTAGCTTCAAAATTTAGCTTTTCAACAGTGGTTTTTACCAGCCCAGCTAAATCGCAGTTTATTGGCTGTAAACTTGGTTGTTGAGAGTCTAATCGCGCGTATTCAAGCATTTCAGAGACAAGTGACTCAAGCTCGCTAATGTCTGTTTGCATGTTTGTTAGGTATTTTTCGCCTTTTTCGTCAAGCATTTGTTCTTGTAGCATGACTATTGCAAACTTTAAACGTGCTAGTGGTGTTCTAAACTCATGCGACACCGATGAGGTAAGCTCTTGCTGCGCACTAAGTAAAAACTCAATACGTTGCTGCATTACCTTTAATGTATCAGTTATAGGTAAAAAGAAAGACTTAGAAGAGTCATTTAGTTGAAAGTCTTGCAAACCCTCTACCGCTTCACACGCTTTACGTAGCTTTGCAAAGTCACGCCAGAGTAAAAAGCTCCATAGCCCAACTGGTATACCTACAATAATAAGTAGTAATAAATACGGCCAAACAGAAGATGATTCTTGCGTTAATACGCCTACCGGTCCTACTTGAAGTAATGAATCATTACCGAGATCTACATACCAAACAATGCGTTGTTGCTTATCATACAAATATAAGTAGTGGTTTTGATTTAGCTGCGATTGTTGTTTTTGAGGAAGTATTAAATCACGTCGTTCAATCACTTTACTTTCAAAGTTATGCTTTAGTTTTTTAAGACCATTTGGGGTTTGTGAAAGCAACCACAGTGATTGCCCAAACTCATCGTCTAAGAAGACCTGCTGCTGCGACTCTTCATAGGGCCACAGCTGCTCAATAACACCACTTACAACAAATAATGAAACAATGATATATAAGTATAAGCTGGTAAACAGTTTTCCCATTACAGCCGATTAACCTTAAATAGTTCTAAAGATCCCATGCATCAGAAACAAATAAATAGCCTTGTCCCCATACGGTTTTTATACGATACGGCTTATCACTATTATCGCCTAATTTTTTACGAATTCGTGATACGCGTACATCCACAGTTCTATCAAGTCCGTCGTATTGACGGCCAATCATATGTTGGTGCACATGTTCTCTGCTTAGTACTTCACCCGCATTTGACGCTAATAGCCATAGTAGTTCAAACTCGTGCGAAGTTAATACAATCTCTGAATCACTTAGTTTTACAATACGGCTTGTTTTATCGATGACTAAATCACCAAACTGCAGTTCTTCACTAGACTTTACTATTGGTTGCCCACGTCGTAGTAATGCATTGATCCGCGCTAGTAATACACGTGGCTCTGCTGGTTTTATTACATAATCATCAGCACCAAGTTCTAAACCAAGCACTTGGTCGAAGTCTTCACCTTTAGCAGTCAACATTAAAATTGGTAGAGTAAATTTATCTCTTACTTGGCGGCAAACGCTAAAGCCATCTTTACCTGGCAGCATAACGTCTAGAATCATTAAATCGGGTGTATTGTTTTCTAGGTAATTAAACACTTCGTCACCACGCTCTAACACTTCGACTTCAAGGCCATTATGTTCAAGGTAATCTTTTGTTAGCTGTTGTAAACCGAGATCATCTTCAACAAGTAAAATTTTTGGCATTAGTTGCTCCTAAATTAAAAAAAGCTCCACGGAGAGCGAAGCCTACGCCTATTTTTTTTAGCATGGGCGCTTTGTACTTCAACCTGTGTTTTTGCTATTAACACACCCGTATGAGGATTGATTAAGGAGTATATGGTCTCCACCTGAACACGCGCTTTATAATTAAATTGCCCAGAACGCTGCTGCTGCCAGCATTGAAGTAGTTGTTCTTGTTGATACAAACAGACATCACTATAGGTGTTTAATAGCCATTTAAACTGTAAATCAAGATCGCAAAAATCCTGCTGTTCGGAAACCACGCAGACTTTTGGAGAAACACTAAAAACAGGGGTTTGTGCCACACTAAAACCACTAAAAAAAGTGGTAATAAACACAACTAATATTGAATACTTCATATTAAAAAGTACGATCGAATCCTATAAATGCAGTCATTGAATAAGTACGTTCAAAGAGCGGACTGCCATCCATAGCCGAATAGTCGTAATATGCTACATGAAAACGAAGAGAGTCAGCCTTACTCAGTGGCCAACGGGCGTCGATTTTAGCATAAGGTTGCCAACTACTACCAACGTCTATTTTGCCAAATTGAGTTTCACCCTCATTAAGTCCATAAAAATAGCTATTTAGTTCCGCAGATTTATAGTTTATTCCAAGTGTTGGCTTTATTTTAAGCTTTCCTAGCACAGTATGATATTGCCACTGCAATGCACCGCGTACACCTCGATAAACATCGGTTATATCATGCAGAGCCTGAACTGAAAAAACATGGTCATCATTTACATAGTGATATGCAATACCCGCATCCAAGGCAATTTGCCGTTTATGCAAATTATCAATATCAGCGTAGCGAGAGGACGAGGCTTCATTTTGCATTACAAACTGATTATTAAGAGCACTACTTTGCAATGCAAATACATTTTTAGGGTGCCAGTCTATAAAAAAGCGAGATTCAGAGTTGAGTTCACTAACTAGATTAAAGTGATGCTTTGGGGATTGTGAAAATGAATAGCCAAGGCGGCCATTATCAAAAAACCATTGCTCTGCATAAAACGCAATTTGTGGAATAAGCACAAGCGGAATATTATCTCCACCATGCAAAGGGTTGGTTATAACTCCAGCCCCAACGCTTAAACTCAAATGCAGGCGATCAGTTGTTATATCTTGCTCTGTATAATCGTCAGCATGCTTGCTTGCCTGTGTTGCTTGCACCGAAAGGCAAGCAAACAAAGTGCTAAAACATAGAGCAGTTAATAAGGAGAAGGAATACCGCATCAGCGTACATCAAAGTATTAAATTAAGTAAGTTCCCCATACTAGCAAGGTCTTTTTAAACTAGCTCTAGCTGGTTACAATTATTCACAATTTGTATACAAAAATGTTAACTTTTGTGTTTTTGAAGTGACAAACCCTTCAAATTAGTTATGTGCGTTGGCTAAGCTGGCACTGCTTTGAGAAACTTTGGAAATGAGGGATAACCTCGCAAATGCTTTAATTCAAATAAAATCTGCAGGAAGCCAACTCTAACAACTTTTTTTTATTAACCTTACAAGCTACTAGGTTACCAAAGTTAATAGCGGCTTTAGCCGTAATAAATCAAGCTTCTGATGCTTATTAAATATCAGGGGCTATTTCTATTCGGTTTCGGCCATGTGTTTTTGCGATATATAAGGCTCTATCTGCACGCTCAACTAAAACTGAGCTATTAGTAAATGGACGTAAAATAGCTAAACCAAAACTTGCAGAAATAGCACGTTTAGCTGTTATATCATGCTTTTTACGAATCGCTAATTTCGCAATAGCTAAACGTATACAATCGGCAAACGCTATTATATCGTTAATAGTGTCAAAATAAGCTGTTATACAAAACTCTTCGCCACCGTATCTATATATATTTGCTGTTTCAGTTGTATTTTCTCTCACTTTTTTGGCAACTAACCTCAACACTTCGTCACCCTTTTGATGACCAAAGTCATCGTTAAAACGTTTAAAGTGATCAATATCAAACATAATTAGTACGGCAAGAGAATCTTCCTGTGCTTTCTCTGAGTATTCAAAACAAAATTTTACGATATCTGAATCAAACTTACCTCGGTTATAAAACCCCGTAAGCGTGTCGGTATCAGCTGCTTCTTTTGAAATATTAAGTGCTTCTTTTAAATCTTTTATTTCGTTGTAAGCAACAGCTAACTTAGTTTGAAATTCTCTAGCATAATCCTGCATAGCAATAGAATCGTCGGTTAAGCGCTCTACACAACCTAATATTTCATTATAAGAATTTACATCAGCAAGCATATTTAATTCATTTTGTGAATCAACTAAACTTGTTGTAAAGCTTTTGGAATGCTCAAGCGTGGTGCTTATATCTTGCTGGACTTGCTCCATAGTTGTATGGAACTTTTCAGTCATTTCTTGAAAGAAAGCCAGATCGTCTTGCGTTAAATGCTTATCAAAAATTTCTTTTGCTTTGTCTTGTGAGCATGTTTGTTGCTCAGCAATAACATGGTCTAATTCAGCATTTAATGAAGGGTTACTCCCTTGAATGTAACAGTACCAAATTGCATAGTTGATAGGCGTAACCGGCATGCGGTATTTTACCATCAAAGGAATCGCCTTTTTAAGGCATTGAGCAGAATGAGCAAGTGATACGGCGTGGTTCATAAATAAACTCTCAAGCGTCATTGTTTTTATTATTAGCACTCAATGTTAAGTAATAGTAAACTCATACGCAACCTATATTAATACTATTTAACTAATTTGCTTGCTCTGTGTGCATATTAAATTGCTTTTGCTTCTAAAGTTTGCGCAATATTCCACAACGCACTGATTGCAGGGTCATTTAACTCTTTTCTTAATACCGCCAAACCGATATCAAACCCTTCAGGTGCTTGCATTTTTGGTGTTAGGATTTGTACCTTATCTTGCAGCGGGCTGTTATCTAGCACTATTTTAGGGACCATTGCGACGCCTAGCCCTAAGCTCACCATAGATACCATTGCTTCATGTCCTGCAACTTGGGCGTAGATTTTTCCGTGAATATTATTTTTGCGCCACCAGTGCTCTAACCTTTGGCGAGAAAAACCTTGTTCTGGGACAATAAACTCTAAATCAGACCAATTAATGTCATCACTATTTTGTGTAAGCTTTTGTGTGATCGGACATTGAATTTTTGGGCCAATTAATAAAAGTGGTGAGTGCCCAATATCAACAAAGGCAATTTGCGACGGTAATTTATTAGGCTTAGCTGCAATTGCCATTAATTCGTGGCCATCTAGGACACGATTTATAGCAAGTGCTGGGTCACCGGTATTTAATGTTATTTCTATGTACTGATGCTGCGCACGAAGTTGTTCTAATATTTGATGTAAAAAACTATAAGATGCAGTTACAGAACAATAAATACTTACTTTGCCGTAAATATGCTGTTGTGGGTCTTTTACATTCGTTTTAAAACGTTGCCAATTAGCAAGCGTTGCCGTTGCGTAATCAATAAAGGACTCCCCCTCACGCGTTAATTTAACGCTTCGGTTATCGCGGATAAACAATGCTACTCCAACTTCTTCTTCCAAATGTTTTATATTTCGGCTCAAAGTGGGTGCGCTTATGTGGCAAAGCTCACTTGCGCGCCCAAAGTGAAGTGTTTTAGCCAACGCTAAAAAGTAGTTTAAGTGCTTATGTTCCATCCAACCCCCTGCATTTCATATTATGAAACACTTTAATTCAAATATATCATTTTACGCAAGCAACGATTTTACATATGGTGTTTGTAAGCGCAGTAAACATTGCGCATCTAACAAACATGACTTTATAGGACACTAACAATGGCGAATTATTTCAATACCTTACCTTTACGCGAGCAATTAGCGCAATTAGCGCAATGTGAATTTATGGACGCAGGCGAATTTGCCGATGGCGTTGATGCACTTAAAGGTAAAAAACTAGTTATTGTAGGCTGTGGCGCACAAGGTTTAAACCAAGGCTTAAACTTACGTGACTCTGGTTTAGATGTTTCTTACACATTACGCGCATCAGCTATTTCTGAGCGTCGCCAATCATTTTTGAACGCATCTGAAAACGGCTTTACTGTTGGCACTTACGAAGAACTAATCCCAACAGCTGATGTAGTACTTAATTTAACACCAGATAAGCAACATACTGCTGTAGTAAGTGCAATTATGCCGCTTATGAAAAAAGGCTCTACACTTGCCTACTCTCATGGCTTTAATATTGTTGAAGAAGGCATGCAAGTACGTGAAGACATTACTGTAATCATGGTTGCGCCTAAGTGTCCTGGTTCTGAAGTACGTGAAGAATACAAACGCGGTTTTGGTGTACCAACTCTAATTGCTGTTCACCCAGAAAATGACCCTCAAGGTCATGGTTTAGCACAAGCTAAAGCGTATGCAGCAGGGACTGGCGGACACCGTGCAGGAGTACTTAAATCATCATTTATTGCTGAAGTTAAGTCAGACCTAATGGGCGAGCAAACCATTTTATGTGGCATGTTACAAACTGGCTCTATTTTATGTTTTGATAAAATGATAGAAAAAGGCGTTGATGCGGGTTATGCATCAAAGCTAATTCAATACGGCTGGGAAGTAATTACCGAAGCACTTAAGTACGGCGGCGTTACAAACATGCTTGACCGCCTTTCAAACCCTGCAAAAGTAAAAGCGTTCGAACTAAGCGAAGAGCTAAAACTAATTATGCGCCCGCTTTATAATAAGCATCAAGATGACATCATCGACGGCACTTTCTCACGCACTATGATGGAAGACTGGAATAACGATGACGTAAACTTACTTAAATGGCGCGCTGAAACAGCAGAGACTAACTTTGAAAAGACCCCTGCTGGCGATGTAGAAATCTCAGAACAGGAATTTTTTGATAACGGTATTTTAATGGTAGCAATGGTAAAAGCAGGTGTTGAACTTGCTTTTGAAACCATGACAGCAGCCGGTATTATTGAAGAGTCAGCTTACTACGAGTCTTTACATGAAACGCCATTAATTGCTAATACTATTGCACGCAAAAAGCTTTTTGAAATGAACCGTACAATTTCTGACACTGCAGAGTATGGATGTTACCTATATAACCATGCATGTTTGCCATTACTTGCAGATTTTATGAAAAAAATTGATACAGATGTCATTGGTAAAGGCCTTGGCGAGCACAGTAACCAAGTTGATAACCAAACATTAATTCAAATTAACGCCGCCCTTCGTGAACACCCAGTTGAAAAAGTAGGTGCTAAATTACGTGGCTACATGTCAGCAATGAAAAAGATTGTTTAACCCTAAACGATAAATGTTTCGCTTGTTAGAAACCAAGCCCATATGCTTTGCTTATGGGCTTTTTTATGCATATTCATAAAACTTTAACCATAACACGCTACCTTCTATTCATTTCACAGTAGGCAATATCTAGCTCTAAATAAATAATGTGCTAGTATAGTCCTCTACTCAGTTGTAAAATTAACTAATATCATGACGATACAAAACCTTTCTATTACTCAAAAAATCACAGCTTTAGGCAGTGTTATTGCTATATGCGTAGCGGCACTGATTGGCTTGACCTCTTTATACAGCTCTAAAGACATAATTGAGCAACGTATGATCGAGTCAGAGCTACCTAGTAAACTGCAAACAATCAGTAATCATATAGGCGGTGAAATTAATGAGTTACTTGGTGCTGCTCAGCAACTATCATCAAACGAATTTGTTTTACAGTGGGCTCAGTCTAGTAATCAAGACGACACCTTATTATTAAAAGAATTAAATCGCGTTGCCCAGCAATACGATTTAGCAACAGCATCTTGGGCAAATAGAGACACTGCACAGTACTGGAACCAGAATGGGTTTTTGCGTGTGTTAAAAAATGATGCAGCCGATGGCTGGTTCTTTGCTTTTAAGCAATCAAAACAACCTTATTCTATCAGTATTTATCAAGAGTCAGCCAATGATGTGAAAATGTTTGTAAATCATCAGCAAGCTAATGGTACTGGTTTAGCAGGTCTTGCAAAAAGCATCACTGATATGCAAAAGCTATTACAGCAATTTAAAATTGAGCAAACAGGTTTTGTATTTATTGCAGATAAAAATGGATTAATTCAACTTCATAAAGATGCCAATAAAGTAGCAAAAGCAAATATTGACGATTTATATACTGCAAATATTCACAGCCAACTATTTAATAGTAATGGCTTTGCACTAGAAGAAATTAGCTTAAATGGCGAACCTACTCTTATAGCTGCAACCCCAATTAAAAACACTGACTTATATGTTGTAGCTCAAGTACCAAAAAGTGAAGTATTCGCAAGTGTAAACACCCTACAATGGCAAATATTTACTTTTACAGTAATTACCGCGTTAGTTGCTAGCTTGATTAGTTACTTACTTGCTCGCTCTCTTTCATCTCCACTTTCTAAAATGGCTGAGTTATTTTCACGCTTAGGCTCTGGCGATGCAAACTTAGCGTACCGCTTACCAGAATCAAGCCAACCAGAGCTCAACAATCTAAGTAATGGCTTTAACCAGTTTATAAATAAAATAGAAACAGCGATTACTCAAGTTGCCAGTGAAAGCCACGATATTCGCCAAAGTTCTGATCATGTATTTGAACAGGCAAAACGAAACTCGCAAGCAATTGATAATCAAAAAGAGCAAACAATATCTGTCGCAGCAGCTATCAACGAAATGGGCGCTACAGTGCAAGAAATAGCACAAAGCGCAGCGAATACAGCTAAGTTAACCGATAACAGCCGTGAGAACACCATTCAAAGCCACAAACAAGTATTACAAAGCCAGGCAACTATCTCAGCCCTAGCTAGCGATATTGATGGCATAACAGAGCAAGTTACTTTGCTTTCTAAAAAAACGGTTGATATAGCAAGTATTGTGGATTCAATTAGAGGGATATCGGATCAGACTAATCTACTTGCTTTAAACGCGGCAATTGAATCTGCTCGCGCAGGTGAGCACGGCCGAGGCTTTGCTGTTGTTGCTGATGAAGTACGCGCTCTGGCAAACCGTACATCGCAATCAACCACCGAAATTCAATCTATGATTGAAGAGCTTACAAGAATATCTGATGATGTAGTTAACGATATTAGCCAATCAAAAGATAAAGCGCAGCAAAGCGTTGGAGCCATGCAAAGCTCAGTAGAATTACTCGATGCGATAGCCGAAACAGCTAATCAAATAAACGATATGGCTACGCTTATTGCAACTGCAACTGAGCAGCAAAGTAATGTGGTTGCTGATGTAGGTCGTAACATAGAGCAAATAAGTGAAATTAGCGATAAAGCAATGAGCGAGCAAATCAATACAGAGCAAGCTATTCGTGACTTGGCAAACAGCGCTCAAACACTCGATGCACTTGTCGCTACCTTTGAAAAACATCGCTAAGCAGCTATAACTGCTATATTTCCTTTGTGAGCAAAAGCTATATTAAAAGCTAGCTTTTGCCCACAGCGAATACGGTTTAATCTAAATAAATTAACTAAATGATTTTAGTGTCGCCGGTATTAAATGCTAAAACGTATGCTTCTTTTTTGGCTCTAGGGAGCTTTTTTAATTGATACTCAAGTTTACTTGCTTCACTTTTATTACCAACTTGTTGTTGATGAATAAGTAAAAGCGGCCCTTTCCCTCTAAGGTTTTTGGCCCCTTTGCCGGCTTGATGAGTTGCAAAGCGTTTTTCAACATTAGTCGTGATCCCTGTGTACCAATGACCAAATCGTGTCTCAACTATATATAAAAACCAAGTAGACTCCGTTTTTAAAATATTCGTTTCGATGTGCTGTAAACTTTTTTCATTATTTATGGTCAAAACATTACCTTAACGCCCTTAACATAAAACAATTGCTTAAAAGGGTTTTACCTTCAGTGACTAATCGGTATCATGCAGATTATAAAAAATAAGGATCACAACTAACAATGCAGTCGTTAAAAACTTTTTCTCTTTGGCTTATCGTTGCTTTAACACTTAGCTCAGCAGCAGGTTGCTCTAGCTGGGTATACCGAATTAACATCCCACAAGGCAACTTTTTAGAGCAATCGGATGTTGAAAAACTTCGTGTAAATATGACTCGAGAGCAAGTTGTTTACGTATTAGGCAGACCTATTGCCGAAGACGCCTTTGATAACAATACTTGGCGTTATATTTACAGCTTTAATAAGGGCCGTAAAAACGAGCAAAATAAAGAGTTAGTAATTAACTTTGAAAATGAAAAGTTAGTTTCAATCTCAGGGGATTATGACCAACCTGAAAACTTTACTACACCGCTCGAGCAATAAATTTCTCAAGTGGTAAAAAAAGGTGAGCATGGCTCACCTTTTTTATTGGTTTATTTAAAAGCTTTTACCATTTTAAACAACGTTAGCGTGTGATTTAATCCGTTAAATTTTTCCACGTTTATACCGATTTGCGTTACTTTTCGAGTGGGCGGCCACCCGTTATTTTATTTGCACGCCCCTCTTCTTTAGCTTTTTCTGCACGCTTTCTACGCGCATCTTTAGGGTCTGCAATTAATGGACGATATATTTCTATACGGTCACCGTCTTTTAATTCATAGTTAGCTTTTACAGTTCGATTCCACACACCTAACGTTAGCGATGTAGCATCTATCTCAGGGCACTTTTGTATAATACCTGACTTAATAACAGCTTGCTCGACTGTAGTCCCTTGTGGCACTTCAATTGATAAACACGTGGCCGTGGTTGGTAATGCAAAGACCACCTCAACATTAATCATGCTCTCGCTCCATAAACCTGTTTTGCACGTTGAGTAAATGCACTCACCATATTTTTTGCAACATCGTTAAAAATCTTACCAAAGGCAAGCTCTATTAACTTATTTGAAAATTCAAATTCTAGTTGCAAGTGAACTTTACATGCTTTGGCGTCAAGCTCTTGAAAGTGCCAACGTCCTTTTAACATCTTAAATGGTCCATCAACAAGGCTTAGTAACACTGTTTGCTCATCAACAAAGGTGTTTTCGGTGGTAAACCACTTTTTTATACCCGCCTTGGATATTTCTAAACTCGCGGTCATGTTATTATCATGCTGTGAAACAATTTTTGAGTCTGAGCAATTTGGTAAAAACTGCGAATAAGCTTCTACATCATTAACTAGATCAAACATCTCTTTAGTGCTGTACATAACCAGCGCACTTTTTTCTATTTGTGGCATACTCACTCCCAACTGTGTGGGCGAATTTTAGCAAGCTTTGCGCGTTTCCCCAAATTTTCATGCTGCTTAAATTAAAGCTTAATTTTTAAAAGCATTATTAAAAAATCGATGTAAAACATCTCACATTACGTATATTATAGGGCACTATGGCTAAGAAAAATTCATCAAAATCGACAAGTAATACCATCGCGCTAAACAAAAAAGCGCGACATGAGTATTTTTTACACGATAAGTTTGAAGCAGGTGTTGAACTACAAGGCTGGGAAGTAAAAAGTATCCGAGCAGGTAAGGTAAACATCACCGAAACTTATATTCATCTTAAAAATGGCGAAGCATTTTTGCTTGGCGCGCAAATCCAACCACTTAATAGTGCATCAACCCATGTAATTTGCGATCCGTTGCGTTATCGTAAGTTACTATTAAGCAGACGCGAACTTGACCGTCTACTCGGTGCAACAGAGCGAGATGGCTATTCATTAATAGCTACAGCTATGTACTGGAAAAAATGTTGGGTAAAACTTGAATTTCATCTAGCAAAAGGTAAAAAGTTGCACGATAAACGTGACGACGGGAAAAATAAAGATTGGTCTCGCGAAAAAGAACGTTTAATGAAACACAAAGTATAAGCACAACGCCTAACTAACAAGTTAGGCGTTTTTTTTATTAAAAAAAACCAACTATTATTTGTTTTATTAATATACAACAAGATTACTATTTATTCAGAATACACATGTAAATAATTTATTACAATTTTATTGTGAATTAATTAATTTAATTATTACTCGTATTTAGGCTGTATTTGTTATTTCCAAAATAAAGCATATGCGCCTATTTCAACCTTCTTCAGCGCATAACATCTGTTTTAAAATCATCCAAAAACACACAAAAAACCATACTAAAATCACATTTCAGTCTAATTGCTAACACTTAAGTTACATGATATTAATGTCGTCGCTTGTTATATCAATCCGCTTAAATATGGGATTTATTTAACAGTTTAAAAAGGATTGGTATAGAGCAACTAAATTTATAACATATCAACAAGGACTTAAGGATGAAGCAATCAATTGCATTTACACCTAGCTTAATTGCAGGTGCTACAATCGCACTTTCAGCAGGTTTTACAACAACAACTTACGCTGCTGAAGAAGCTAAAAAAGTAGAGCGCATTGAAGTAACTGGCTCACGAATCAAACGTTCAGATATCGAAGGACCTTCTCCGGTTCAATCAATCGCAAGAGCTGATATTGAGAACATGGGTTATGACAACCTACAACAACTCCTCGAAAGAATGCCTGTCGCGGGTAGCGGTACTTTCTCAACACGTGGTAACAACCAAGACTCAACTGCAAATGGGTCTGCTGCTGTTAGTTTACGTGGCTTAGGTGCTGATGCTACGCTCGTACTAATCAATGGCCGTCGTGTATCTATTAGTGCATTTGCCGAAGGTATCACAAACTCATTTGTAGATATTAACAGTATCCCAGTTTCTGCCATTGAGCGAATCGATATACTAAAAGATGGTGCTTCAGCTATCTACGGCTCAGACGCAGTGGCGGGTGTGGTAAACGTTATCTTGAAAAAAGACATTGACGGTGTTGAAGTTAATTTGGGCTACGGTGGTACTGATGGTCCAAATTATGAAGAAACAACAGCAAGTTTAGTATGGGGTACTACTAGCGAGAAAAGTAGCGCATCAGTTATTATCGATTACTTTAAAAATACATCTCTTTCTTCTGATGAAATGGGCAGCTTAGGTACAGCAAATCAATCACCTTATGGTGGCGAAGATTTTCGCTCATCTCGTGGCTTCCCTGGATATTTTTATGTAGACGGTGTTAAAACAATTGATCCGGCTTGTCCTGCTGAAAATGCAACTTCAAGCGGCAGTTGTTTATTTGATTACGGCCCCTACGGTTATATCGCACCAGCGTCTGAACGCGTGGGTGCTATTTCTCAATTTGAATATAACTTTGATAATGGCATTACGGGCTTTTTAGAAATGGCAGTACAGCACAATACGTCTGTTGCGGCCGGAGCCCCTACTCCACTTGATGAAGATGCAGGCTTAACTGTCCCAGCTAGCCACCCTAACAATCCATTTGGTGAAGACATCCAAATTGGTCGTTACCGTACAGTTGATGCTGGCGCACGCCAATGGGATATTGAATCAGATACTCTTCGCTTTGTTGCAGGGCTTAGAGGTGAGTTTAATGACTGGAGCTGGGAAACCGCTGTACAAAAAGGCCGAAGTAAATCTTTGCAAACAGGTGATAGAACACAAGGTTGGGTGCGTACTGATTTCTTACAACAAGAAATTGATGCAGGAAACTACAATCCATTTGGTGGCACATACAACGACCCTGCTGTAATTGATCGTATTACAACAAGCTTAGTGCGTCGTGGTGAGTCTCACATGACTTCCTTTGATGCAAACATTACAGGTGAAGCATTTAGTTTTGGCGATGATGTAGTAATGATGGCTGCAGGTATTGAGTACCGTGAAGAAGACGTTAATGACATTCCAGATGATCAATTTCAACGTGGTTTAATATTTGGCACAGAGTCTGTATCTGCATCTGCAGATCGTGAACAATACGCCGCCTATGTCGAGTTTTCTATCCCTCTTGCTGATAATTTAGAGCTACAACTTGCTGGCCGTTACGATGACTACAGTGACTTCGGTACAACAACAAACCCTAAAGTAGCTCTTCGCTGGGCGCCTACTGATGAAATCACAGTGCGTGGCTCTTGGGCACAAGGCTTTAGAGCGCCTTCTTTGGCACAAGTTGGTTTAGGTCCATCTCAAGAAAGCCAATTCTTTGTAGATACATACCGATGTGAAGCAACAGGCCTTGATTGTGATGCACTTGATTACAACATTGAATTTGCTGGTAACCCTGACCTTGAAGCTGAAGAATCAGAATCATGGAATGTCGGCTTTATTTGGGCGCCTTCTGCTGAGTTTGGTTTAAGTGTCGATGTGTGGAGCATCACTCAAGATAACAAAATTGATGAGCAAGAGTTTGGTCCAATTTATAACTCTGAGTGTAATAACCAAGATAGTACTGTATGTGTGCGCTTAACACCTACAGGTGGCGATAGCTTAGGAACAATTCAAAAAATTTACAGCACATTTGAAAACGTTTCTTCGCAAGAAGTATCGTAAGCGTCTAGCGAACCACACCTAGCATCGATGTTCTGATTATCTAAAAATACCTGCTCAATGATAAATTCGGAGCAGGTGATGAAAACTTACAGAACAAGCGCACAGTGGCAGCAGCTTTTGCTG